>MDSV01154069.1_pt1 | contig 11598 bp, 5 predicted proteins | sample 810851 | NCBI WGS metagenome assembly MDSV01 (sample SAMN05326640, study PRJNA326480) | marine metagenome | isolation source: seawater | place: Atlantic Ocean: North East | collected 2012 | reverse complement strand
CCGCTAGCGCTATAAATGAAATCAGGAATGTCCCAACAAACATCGGGACCATGCCATAGGTCGCGGTACCTCCTCCAGATCCGGCGCGCTCCGCGCCCTCAAACTGCGGGTTCCACTCGAGGCCAAACAAGAAGTCTTGGGGGGGGATTAATTTGAAAAATCGAATCGACTCAAAAAGAACGGAGAGCACGATTCCTATGGTTGTAAATATTGCGACCGTAGAGCTACCTATCAGCATCCATGTGAGGATCCTCTCAACATTATTTCTCGCACGAAATCCCAGACTAATTCTTTGGTAACCTAATAGGCCCCCGGTCAGCGATATTCCCAACACGAGAATATTTGCGACAACGATGGTATTGGACTCCCAGCGGATCCACGCCTCACCGGCCGACTGAACCCACGGCTCCACCTCCCCAAAAATTATCCCGGCAACAACATTGGAAATTTTTGCTAGAGCGATCGCCCGATCAACAGCGTTACCTCCTGACACCTCCGGTGGGAAAAAATCACGGGCCCAATGTTGAAAAAGTAGATCCTTACCAAGACCTAACGCAACCAAGATTAATAACGCGGGGAGGGTCGAGGTAATTGCCGCCCAGATCCCGTGATAGTGGGACCTCGAGTGCAGTTTTATAGTACCAGTGGCTTGTTGACCCGCGGCCGCTCTTTGTCCGAAAACGAAGAAAGTGGCCCCGATGACCAGCACTGATAAAACCAGGTTGAAGAACGACAAGCGAGCTTCCCCTAAAATATGAAAAGACCGAACGGATTGTCCCGTTCGGTCATTAGATTATCAACTAGCGGAAATGATTACTTGAGATCTGCAGCTACGAGAACTGGAAAATCTGTCATACGAGCTTTCATTTCTGCAGCTTCTTTAGCACCAAGTGGGATCATCCCAGCGTCGGCAAGAATACCATCGTCACCCCAATGCTTCGTCCACTCAGTCATATATTTCTCTACAGCAGGGACGACACCGAGATGCTGATGCTTGACGTAAAAATAGAGCGCACGTGATGCTTTATACGAACCATCACCGATTGCATCGAATGTTGGCACAACACCTGATAGCTCGGCGCCTTGGAGTGTGTCAGAGTTCTGGTCAAGGTACGAGAAGCCAAATATGCCGTAAGCTTTGGTATCTTCTTGGAGTTTTTGAACGATCAGGTTGTCTTGCTCACCTGCCTCAACATAGGCCCCGTCCGTGCGCATTGCACGGCACGCTTTAGCCTTCTTGCCGGCGGCCTTGAGCGCGGCCTTTGCGTCGGCGTCCTTCTTACAGTACGCCTTCTCGTTCACGATTTCCGCGTAAGAGGCGCGTGTACCCGATGTGGTTGGCGGACCGTAAACGCGAATTTCCGTATCAGGTAATGAAGAATCAATGTCGGACCACTTCTTGTATGGATTTGCAACCATCTTACCGTCAATCGCCACCTCGGCTGTCAATGCCTTGCCAAGGTTAGCCAACGAAATTTTTAACTGTGCACCGTTCTTTGAGTTAGCCACCACGATGCCGTCGTAGCCGACCTTGATTTCGGTGAGCTTCACACCATTCTTATCGCAATACTCGAGCTCCGCCGTCTTCATGCGTGACGACGCGTTCCCGATATCAATAAATTCTGTACCAATACCATCACAGACACCTTTCTTGCCGACGGAAGAGCCGCCAGACTCCACCACTGGCGTCTTTTGGTTGACGTTCCGCCCCAATCGCTCCGCAACAATGGTCGCGAAAGGTAAGACCGTCGATGAGCCAGCGATACTGACGTAATCACGAGCAACTGTTGGTGAGCTCAGGACAACCGCAAAAACTGCGGCCGTTGCTATACGAACAATCATAAATACTCCACATAGATGATTAAGTAACCACAAACCCTGAAATGGGTTTCCCAAATTTCTAACGGGTGTTTTACAACTGTTTTGTTACGGTCTTGTTACAAGTACTGGTTAAGATAGAAATTCTTTTTTGAAAAGGCTCACAGACCCCCGACGGGTTAGTTGCATAAATTGAGTAGTCGTGCGGAAATTACCTCATGCAGCTTGTCTTCTCCAATGACCTCAACACCCTCGTCGAGACCGTGGCGAACGTCCTCTCGGCCGAGAGTTTTAGGTCACCGCTGGCGCCCGATTGGCTTGTTGTTCCTAACCAAGACACGGGCCGCTGGCTCCAAATTGAACTGACGGATCGCTTGGGAAGCCTCGCCAACATAAAGGTCACCACACTGTCTGAGTTCATGTGGAAGATCTCAGGCGCGCAACCCGACCGGCAGCTTGAGTCAGATTTGTATTGGGCCATCGCCACTATTTGGCGGCAAAAACATCCCGACCTAGCCGAACCCGAGTATCTGCAACAAATCAGCACCCTATTCGAGGTATTCCAACGCTATCTCGCCGAGCGGCCTGATTGGTTGGTCGACCCCGAGAAGGCTACCTTGCCGATGCAACAGTCTGACGCCTGGCAGATCAAGCTCTGGCGACAAATCGAATCTCGACTCCCAACCGCTCCGCATCGAAAACTTACAGATGCACTCAAAGACCCGAACTCTGAACATCTCGACTCGATCGTGCGCGTCATCATTTTTAATCCAGACCGCCTGTCGACCCTCACACTCGACGCCCTGAAATCATGGACACACAACACCCCATGCTTTTTGTGTATTCAATCTCCGTCACCAGATCCGTGGTTCACGCAGGGGGCGCTCGAGCTACCTGAAACGCACCCCCTCCTCGCGGATCTCTGCCGAGAAAAGGCTAAAGTCTTTTCAATCCTCGGCGACGATGAACCGGTCGAGGGCTATGTTCAACACGCACCAAAGAGCGCCCTTTCCGAACTCAAAACCCATCTCTCTCAGAACAAAAAGGCACCCATAACGATCGATCGATCGGTGTCTTTGGTGAGCGCGACAAGCCCGACCCAAGAGGTGACGGAGTTAAAGCGGTGGCTCATCGATTGGTTAAACGCCGATCCAACCAGAGATCTCACTAGAGTTCACATCGTCACACCAAGCCCGGCGCTTTACGGGCCAATCGTGCAGCGAATTTTCCACGCATCCGATCTGTTGAAGCGGCTCCCGACCTCGCCAGACCCCTTGATCATGAAGCCGGTTGAGGTGACCGCTATCGAACTCTTGACCGAGATGTCTCGTACCGGCTTTAAGGCCGGCCCCGTCTACACATTTCTGTCAGATACCACTGTGCGTGAGGTACTCAAGCTGAGTGACCAGCAACTCAGAAATATTCGAGACTGGGTTGTGCGGTCAGGCGCCAGACGGGGGCTATCAGGCCATAGACACACACTCCACGCCGCCAAGACACGCCTATTGAGGGGCCTGATGGCCGACCCTGATTCAGCTTTTCAGACCGATAGCACCCCAACAGAGTCGATCGAACAGACCCACGGGCTTGACCGACTTATCGGTGTGCTGTCTGCGATAGATCATGTCCTATCTTCCCCAGATATTATGTCTCTTCAGACGGCGATCCGAGTCATCGAGCGCGCCGTCAACCGCCTCACATTGGGACAGATTCAGAGCCTCAATCTGACACCGTTCGTCTCACAGTTTGCAGAGACTGAGGTGAGTAAAGCGTCCGTGTTTCAGTGGATCCAACTGAACTATCAAACTGGGCTATCCCGACCCCTGGCGCTCAATGATCAGCTGTCGGTCACTGCGCCACAAACGATCCGCAGTATTTCGAGTCAGGTGGTCGCGATACTCGGGGCCAACCACGATACCTTCCCTCAAGACTCGTATGAGCATCCCTGGGATTTGATTGCCAAGAGTCCCCGTCCTGGTGACCTAATAGACTCCGAAAAAGAGCATCAAGTACTCGCAGACATTGTCCTCAATACTGAAAATCAGTTGTGGATCAGTTGGATCGGAAAGCATCCCGTCCACCAAACTACGGAGCTCCCCGGCCCCGGAGTCGTCTCGTTGATCGACTGCTTCGGGGGACCCGACAACACGCCTCCGTTCGTTGAATTACCGTCAGGTATCAGCCTCGACAGCGATACGGTCCCGGACCCTGTCCCGGACATCGCCGGACAAGAGACTCAATGCGTGTGGACCGTCCAAGAATTCCTCGCGGTCGCAGCAGAGCCAGCTGTCGCCTTCCTGAAAGAAAAGGGTGCCCGAATTCATGTACCTGCGTTTCCGGAATTGAATATCGAACCCCTAACTATCGATGCCCTGAACGCGTTCAAAATGAGGCAGCGTTTTGTGGACCAATCCCTGACACAAGACACGCTAACCGATTTCCTTAGGCGCTATCCCGAGCTCCCGGGTGAGATCGACTTAAACGAGGCACTCGGAAAATACGCCCCCTCGCTGGTCGTGGAGGCACTTGAGTGCGCGACCGAGCCAGTGGAGCCATCTGTGATGACCCTGGGTGAGTTCACGTTACGGGTCGAGGGCCTCTCCACGATCGAGGCGCCCCGGGTAATCATCACATCCTCCGTCGATGGTGTGAGGGGTCTCCGTGCGCTTCTCGAGGGACTGGTACTCTTCGCTAGCGGGCCAACGGAGCGCAGCCTCCGTCTGGTGACCTTCAAGAATCGCGTCACACCATTCGGCCCAATCCCGGTCAATGAGGCACGACACCTTCTCAAGACCTGGCTGGAGGAAATCAGCGATCGCGAGACCCCATGCGCTCTGATTGGACCGCTAGCGATCAAGACAGCGAGGGCACTAGACAGGGACGACGAGACTAAACCTCGGATTCACTGGAATGATGAGGCACTTGCGCATAGGCCCGATTACCAGCGGGTATTTCAGAATGACCCGGAGATTTCGGAGAAACACGTGGACCTCTCGAATCGCTTGGTCAAACCACTTGTTGGATACCTGGGGAGGTCCCGTGGAACGCTTTAAGCCAGAGTTGCTCCCGGAATCTGGGCGGCACCTAATCGAGGCGAGCGCGGGAACGGGAAAGACTCACGCCTTGATGTCGCTCATCACACGCGCCCTAGCCGTCGATGGCCACCAACCTGAGCACTGCCTGCTGATGACGTTCACAAGGGCATCGACGCGGGAGCTCAGGGCACGGGTCCGTGAACGACTGGTGGAAGAAATTGATCTCCTGACCCGCGGACGCTCAGAACTAACGGTAGCCTATCCAAATTTTTCAGGGGACCAAGGTATCGAACGACTCGGGCGAGCGCTCCGGCGACTTGATACCATCGAGATACAGACTATTCACGGTTTTGCGATCCGTCTGGTCAATGACTTGGGACCAAGCGTGGGTATCCCGAGCTTTCCTGTGGAAACCGACATCGGAGGTATTCGCCAAGAGGTAGCGATCGACTGTTACCGGAGGCTTGTCACGGAGCACGGGGCACACCATATCGGCTCACTCACGGGTGGGCTCACCGCATTTGTAGGCCATGCTGAGCTTGCGTGGAGGCCGATCGACGATATCAAGCCATCCTCAACACAGTGTCCTGATCTCGCGGTCATCGGGTCTGAATTTATCCAGAGGAGGAATGAGTTATTGTCGGATATCGAGTCACTCTTTGCCCTCAATGAGATGAATCGCAAATCACTCGAGACGCACACCAGGAACATAGAAAACGCGGACACCCGCCAGGACATTCCCAACGAAAGCGCAAAGTATTTTCTAGAACGAGGGGGGAAGTTTGATGGGACCGTCTTCGATCAATGGGTGGAACTCATCAGACCGTCAGACGATGAAGTCAAATTCCGGGCCTATTGTCTCCACCAGTTACGTGAGCAACTCCGCCTCCGTTTAAACGAACTCGGAATCACCGACAATGACCAAGTTATTCGGGACGCGGCCGAGGTCGCCAGACGTCTTGGCAACGAGAGGCCGACACACACTCTGATCCTGGTCGATGAGTTCCAGGATACCGATCGTCATCAGTGGGCGATGCTCGATCACTTATATCCCGACGAGCCCCAACGATTGATGGTCATGGTGGGGGACCCAAAACAAGCGATCTACCGGTTCCGTGGCGCAGACACCGCGTTCTATCACCAAGTCCGAAACACCCTCCCAGACCAGAGGCTGTGGTATCTGGATACAGTCTACCGCTCTTCACAGACCATGATCGACGGACTCAATACCTTGTTCGATGATAGCCACCCAGTAGGCGATGTGTTGCGGTACCAACCACTAGAAACCGGACGCCCTGAAGACATCCGACCGCTGACCATGAATGACGCGGAAGCTGCTGGTTTTCAGTGGATCGAATCGCTGTCACCCCAAACGGTCGTCCAACTCACGGCGTCGCTTTTAGCTGGCGGCCAGCAGGGCTCGTGCCGGATCGGCACACGACCGATCACCGAGAAAGATATCTGTATCTTGGTCCAGAGCCGTGCCACGGCGCAGAAGATTAAACGACTCGGTGGACAGTTTGGTCTCGCGTTTCACTACCAAAATAAGGCCAGTATTTTTAGTCGGCGGATCGCCCGGGAGGTAGTGCTTGTCCTCGAGGCGATTGCCAACCCCGATGATCTCTCGAGAGTGACGTCTGCCGCCTCGACTACTCTCATGGGTTTTGATCTTTCGGCACCCGGACAACTGAGCGAACGGGCACGATTCATCGAGTTACAGACCCAGCTATTCAACGCACGGGATCTTTGGAAATCGGATGGGCCGGCGGCGGCCATCGCGTTCTTATTTGAGGCTTGGTCGACGGCCCGGAGAATCTCTCATACACTCCACGGGCTAGAGGACTGGAGTGTCCTGAATCAGTGTCTGGAAATCTTTGGCGAGGACGCGAAGGGGTTATCACCCCTCGAGGCAGTGATCTGGTGGACACAGCAGGCAGCCTCAAGCAAGGAGGCGGACGACCGCACGAGCCAACGACCACCAACCGACTCAGGGGTTGTCACAATTAATACCATCCACGGCTCCAAGGGCCTGGAGTATGGCGTGGTCATCCTGGCAGACGAAATCACGGGCAAAGCACCCCCGAAGAACACTTGGGGGCTTGATTACTGCGATCACAATGGATCAACGATCGACCTGACAAAGAACGCCCTCAAATTAGCGCTCCAAGACCAAGAAGAGGACCTCAACCGACTGCTCTACGTAGCCCTCACCCGCGCAAAACACGGAGTCTTTCTCGGGGTCCCAGAGTCCGACAGTGCCCTGAGTCGATTACTCAACGACCGTGACATCAGTGGTCTGGGCGGTGGTCACCAGGTGGTTGAGGCTCCGAGGATTGATGACCCCGTCGAACAATTCACAGTACCGACCGTCCAGGGCTCGGTTTTGAAACAACCAAACATTCCGTCATGGTTTTTCAGGAGCTTCTCGGGACTGATCAGGCACGAGGGAAGCCATGAATTGATGCCCGGGGCGGGCGACGAAGAGGATTCCAACGTTGAAACCAACCTCAACGAGAAATGGCACATGGTTCCCGGAGGGACAGGGACTGGTAACTTTATCCACGCCATCCTAGAGTGGCACGCAGATGGTGTCAGAGATGCTCTCGCGGTGGGGCGCTTCATCAAGACCAACTGGCCGACCCATCTCGATCCAACCTACGAACCTGTCGTGATTGATTGGGTGCACCAGATTCTCTCCACGGAGCTTACCCCAAGTTCGGTGCTCGGCTCCCTGAGCCCGAAAAAGAAGAGGCCCGAGCCAAAGTTTGAGCTGCCCTTGAAGCCACGATTACGGCTCAGCGACTTGTTTGACGCGTGTGGTGCCTTTTCCTGGTGGAGACCGTTAACACCACCAATTGACCAGACAATAACAGGGCACTTGATTGGGTTCATCGATCTGGTTTATGAGGCCGATGGACGGTTCCACATCGTAGATTACAAAACCAATCACCTCGGTCCCCGTGACCAAGCGTACACTGATGAGTACATCGAGTACGCCATGGGAAACGCATTTTATCCAATCCAAGCCGCCATCTACGCGCTCGCGTTACACCGCTGGCTCAAAAGCCGACTCAAGAACTACGACCCAGATCGGCATTTGGGTGAGGTCATTTATCTATTTTGCCGTGGGATCCACGCGCCCAACCGCGGCATATGGAGGCGACCGATTGAAGCAAATGGTGTATTGGCCCTCGAGGAGTGCTGCCTATGCACCCAATGACATCGGCAGATGTCCTGAAGCTGATTGAATCAGAGGGACTACCTCAGAGCCTACATACGTCGGTAACACAACTCTTCGAGGCAATTCATCAAGGACATACCGCACACCCCCTGTCTAACGAGGACGGCGATCTTTGGGCGCAGACCCTTACCCAATCCGAGCTTGATTCGCTGTTCGCCCTCAATCACGGCGCACTGCAAATTCATCGCCACTTTGCGCAGGAATCTCGTGTTGCCGCCGCGCTAAAAAAACGGTCGGCGCACCCTAGGCTTACGACAACCATTGACCCAGGGCAGTTGATGCCCCACGCCGACGCATCACAACAGCGCGCGATCATCGGTGCAGCAAGCCAACGTTTAGCGGTCGTGACGGGCGGTCCGGGTACGGGTAAGACAACAACCGCGGCCGCGATCGTCGCGGCCAAGCTTTCTCTATTCGCTGGACAGCCGAATGTATCTCTGGTCGCCCCGACAGGGAAAGCCGCGGTCCGGCTAACCGAGTCGTTTCAAGCGGCCATTACAAAAACGCCGATCGCTGGGCTCCAACCATCGATTGCCACAACGATCCATCGTCAGCTGAAAGATCTTCGTTCAGCCGACATCGTGCTTATCGACGAGGCGTCGATGGTCTCACTCGATTTATTTGATCAGCTACTAAAATCACTGGCCGAAGGCACACACCTCATACTGATGGGGGACCCCAACCAACTGGCGAGCGTTGAGGCCGGGAGTATCCTCAAAGTAATCACCGAATCAGCCGCGTTAGAGAACAACTGCTTCCAACTCAATCAACGCCACCGAATCAAGGGCCAAGAGGCGCTGGCACAACTCCAAGACCTCTGTCTGTCGGGTGATTCCCGGGGCTTCATCCAAGGCCTGAGGGATCTGGAAATCTCTTGGGAGTCTAGCCAACAATCAGACAGCCTAGAAATAAAGCTGCTCGAGGGATATCGACCCTATTTCGAAGACCTGCAAAAAGGTACTGTCCCTAACTCGGTCAACTTCCAATGCCTGACCGCGATCAGCGAAGGTGTTGGAGGCCGGCGGTTTATTAACCATCTGGCGCAAGCTGAAACACAACGTCTCGGGTTCAACGGCTTCGGGGAGCGATTATTAGTCACCGCAAACCAACCGGGTATCGGGGTGTTTAATGGTGACACTGGTGTAGTCATTGATCCTTATCACTCACCAAACCCCCGCGTTCAGTTTGAAAACATCGACCAACCGCTTCTAAAAAACCAGCTGGGTGCCATCGAATCCGCGTGGGCGATCAGCATCCATCGCTCCCAGGGCTCAGAATACAGCTCGGTACTCATCTGCCTGCCCGAACCGGCCACCTCACGGTCGCGGTTCAGACCAAGCCGGGAGCTTCTCTACACAGCACTCACCCGAGCCAAAGAAAGAGTGCAGCTATTTGCAACCGAATCGATGATTGATCAGGCGGTCTCAAGGACAACCCACCGACTGACATGTCTAGAGCACTTCTTGAATGCCCCATGACAATGTAGACTCGCCTCATTCATTAATGCCTAACAATAAGGAAGGTCCGTGGAACTTGACGAACAAGACCCAAGTCCAGAGGGTGAGCTGATTCTTCGGGTCATTGCCCATCCGAGATTTACAAATGCTCTCGGCGACATTTATGCGGGATGGTTACTTGACCAGATGGATCAGGCCGCAGCACAGGTCGCGATGAAAGCAAGTGGTGGCCGCTGCGCGACCGTCTCGTTAGATAATGTAGATTTTATAGCACCAGTACCTGTTGGATCTGAGGTATCGATTTATGGGGAGCTAGAGGACATTGGTCGTTCATCAATGCAGATCAGAATCGAAGTGTGGATCACAGAGCAAGGTTCAGAGAGCTACAAATCGACGGAAACCCGGTTTGTATTTGTGGCGATTGATTCTAACGGCAGAATCCGGCAGGTCCCCGGAAATCTCTAACCCAGTGGTACGAGCTTGGCATACTGCAGTACGAGCCACTTTTTTGACTCATCATCAAAACGAACCTGTACCTTCATCTGAGGGCCGGAGCCCTCGAAGGCTAGGACCGTTCCCTCACCAAATAGTCCGTGATCTACGCGTGAACCAACACCAAGCCCGTTCTCTTCACCGAACGCATCGTCGAATTCTTGGAATCTCGGGTGCCGATGGGGTCTATTGACAGGTCTCGCACCAAATGATGATGAGTTAAAGGGACGGCTTACCTGAGACTCTAGTCTCACTTCTTCAATGCAATCCTGCGGAATTTCGCGGATGAATCGACTGAGCAAACCAAAGTGGTCCCTGCCGTTCAGCCGCCGCGACTCTGCATAGGTCACGACTAAGTGCTGCATCGCTCGCGTTATGCCGACATAGGCCAACCGTCGCTCTTCCTCGAGACCGCCCGCTGAATCAAGACTCATCACATGCGGAAACAATTCTTCCTCGGCGCCTACCAGAAATACACGGGGGAACTCCAGTCCTTTAGCCGAATGCAACGTCATTAACTGAACCGCGTCCGCGTCCGGATCCGCCTGTGTCTCACCAGCATCCAAGCTTGCTTGAGATAAGAACTGAAGCAGGATAGAGGTTTCCTGGTCCTCTGGCTCAAAGGCCCGACACGCGCTCACTAGCTCATTTAAGTTGTCTACCCTTGCTTGACCACGCTCACCCTTTTCTGAGCCGTGATAAGCCAGTAGACCTGTCGCTTCAATCACGTCTCGTGCAAGATCGGAGAGTTCTAGATCAACCGCCTTGCGATCCAGGTCATTAATTAAATCAATAAAACCAGCAACGGCGCTCTTTGCCCGACCACTGAGCCCATCACTAAGCGACAACTGCAACGCGCTATCCCACAAGCCCCTGCCCTCGTCACGTGCAGTTTCTCGGATTTGTTCGACGGTCCGCTCACCAATACCCCGCGGCGGTACATTTATGACGCGCTCAAATGCCGTGTCGTCGAATCGATTTTGAATTAATCGTAGATACATCAGCGCATTTTTAATTTCGAGGCGTTCGTAGAATCGTTGCCCACCATAAATCCGATAAGGAATGCCAGCGCGTAACAAGGCGTCCTCGAGGACACGCGACTGGGCATTAGATCGATATAAAATTGCTAACTCACCATTCAAACCGCCTTGCTCGACATGCTGGCTGATTCGGTTCGCCACAAACCGCGCCTCGTCTTGCTCATTAAAAGCAGCATACAACTGGATGGGGGACCCAGCTCCTTGGTCGGTCCACAACTCCTTGCCAAGCCGGCCGGTATTGTTGGAAATGACCGCGTTCGCCGCTTTCAAGATCACATCAGTGGAGCGATAGTTTTGCTCTAGACGAATCGTAGTGACCGGCGCGAAATCAGACTCATACCGGTGAATGTTTTCAATACGTGCGCCACGCCACGCGTAAATGGATTGATCATCATCGCCAACCGCCATGACATGAGTATCAGTCCCTGCAAGCAACCGAATCCAGGCATATTGGATGGTATTAGTGTCCTGAAATTCATCTATCAATAAATGACTGAAACGGTCCTGATAATGCT
>MDSV01114892.1_pt1 | contig 11601 bp, 11 predicted proteins | sample 810851 | NCBI WGS metagenome assembly MDSV01 (sample SAMN05326640, study PRJNA326480) | marine metagenome | isolation source: seawater | place: Atlantic Ocean: North East | collected 2012 | reverse complement strand
TCTTCAATAATATCTGCTCTATTTATTATGTTTTTTCTAAAATTAACTTTAAATTTAATAAAATCAAAATTACATGAAAAAAAGGAATAAAATCATAGGATTAATACCGTGCAGATTAAATTCTTCACGATTACCAAAAAAAGCTTTACTCAATATTGATGGACTTCCTTTAATTGTTCATACTTTTAAGAGAGCGCTCTTAAGCAAAAAACTTGATAGGGTTATTGTTTGCACAGACTCTAAGGAGATACAAAAAATAGTTGTAAATCATGGTGGAGAAGCAATGATCACTAAAAAAACTCACAAGAATGGAACAGATAGAATTGCAGAAGTTGCAAAAAAGATTATGGGAGAAATAATAGTAGATATTCAAGGTGATTTTCCAATGTTAGACCCATCAAATATAGATAAGTTAGTTGATTTTCATAAAAAAAATAAATTTGAAATCGTTGTCCCATCCTCTCCACTAGATGATGCGTCATCTAAAGATGTAGTTAAATTAATTGTCAATAAGTCAAAAAAGGTTATGTATTTTACAAGATCTTCATCACCTTACTCTTTTAATTTAAAACCAAAATTTTTTTTAAAGCATATGTCGATAATTTCTTTTAATAGAAGATCTTTAATTAAATATGGTAATTTAAAACAGTCATATTATGAAAAAATTGAAGGTATTGAATTATTAAGAGCTTTAGAAAATGACATAAATATTGGAAGTTTTAAGATTAATAAAGATATTTTTTCTGTAGATATAAAAAAGGATTATTTGAAAGCAATATCACTAATGCCACTAGATCCAATTAGAAAAAAATATAAATGAAATTAAAATTAATAATATTCGATCTAGATGGAGTTTTAATTAACTCATTACCAAACATGATTTACAGCTGGAATAAAGTAAAAAAAAAATTTAAAATTAATAATCAATTTGCAGAATATTATAAGTTTATTGGACTAGATTTTTATAAAATTTTAGAAAATTTAAAGATAAAAAAAAAAGATTTTTCAAAAATTAAAAAAGCTTACTCGAAATTTTCAAATGAAGGTTTTAAAAAAATTAAACTTTATAATAATGTCAAAAAAACCTTACTTAAATTGAATAAAATAGCACCACTTGCAATTTTAACATCAAAAGATAAGGCTAGAACAAAAAAAATTATAAAAAAATTACTGCCTGAAGTAAATTTTCAATCTGTACAATCTCCTGCAAAAAAATATAGATCAAAACCTGCCTCAGATTTATTGCTTAAATTGATAGCAGAAAACAATGTAAATTTAGATCAAGTCTTATTTGTCGGCGACAGTATTTTTGATTATCAAATGGCTAAAAAATCACACGTTAAATTTATTTATGCTAGATATGGTTATTCAAACTTAAAGATTAAAAGGATGAATGTTATAAATTCGTTCAATCAAATATTTAAATTTGTAAAATAAATGTTTTTTTCTACATATTTGATTTTATTTGCAAGCATTCCATTTTTTTTTGAAAAAATTGATGGTAAAAATAAAAATTTACATTTCATATTAACATTTTTTTTTATTTTTTTATTATCTTCACTATCAGCAAATGGCCCTGATATTACTACTTACCAAAAAAATTTTTTTGAAAACGGAGAGCAATTTAATTTTAAGCCAACATCATTAATTTTTAATTTTATTATTTATAATTTTAATAAATTAGATTTAAGTTTTTTTATTTATCAACTATTTGTCAAAAGTATTTTTTGTGCTGGTCTTTATATTTTTATAAAAAATCTTTATGAAAAAAAGTTAGAACATAGTTTTGCAATCATTTTTGCATGCATATATTTAATTCCTATAATATCAATCAATAGCTTATATCAAGCTGCTGCATTAGGCTTATTTCTTATCGTTGTGTCATTTAAAAATTTTAATTTATTAAGAGATTTACCTATAATATTTACAATGATTTTAATGCATAAATCAGGATTTGCAGGTTTAATTCTTTACTCATTAAGCTATGCAATGCAATTCAGAAGAATAAAAATATTTAAAAAATTACAAGTAGTAATTATTGCTTTGTTATTAACATTTTCTTTATTTTACTTTTTGAATTTAAATTTTATAAAAGAGTTTATTTATCAAAAACTATATATTTTAGATGATCCAATATCATATTTTCAATATATTTGGCTGGCATTAATTATTTTTTTATCAATTTTATTTTTTATTTCAAAAAAAGAAATTAAAGGAAAACTTAGTTATAAAGACTATAATTTTTTGATAAGTTCAATTTTATATTTAATATTCATTTTTTTTGTTTATTTAATTTCAAAACAATACGCACTAAGATTTTTTTATTACGAATTTGTTTTTTTTATGATTATGGTTTCTTTAATTCCAAACATGGAAATTTTGAATTATGAAAAATTTAAAAATTATTATATTATTACTTATATACTAGGAGCATTGTTTTTTGTTTCTTTTTGGAATGAATTTGCAAATGAAAGAAAAGCATTTAATAATTACGAAATTTTTTCAGATATTAGAATATTTTGCAAACAAGAACAAATGTGTAATGTATTAGAATATAGAAGTTTTGACTTAATTAAAAAATTAATAGTTGATTATCCAGGCATTAAGTTACATTAATTAAATATAATTAACATGATATAAAATTTTAAGAATTAATAAAAATGATTGAAATCAAAAAAAAAAATATAGAATTTTTTAAAAAAAATGGTTTTTTTCTTTACAAAAATTTTTTTAAAAAAACTGAGATAAATAAAGCAAAAAAATGGATGCTTAATCAAAATCCAAAAAAGATCATTAAATCATGGACAGAAACTGAGCCAGCCGTGAATATGTCGGTATATTCAGTTTTAAATGAAAAAAAAACGCCAGTATCAATTCTTTCAAATAATAAAAAGATGCTAGAAGTTGCTTCTAGTCTAATCGAAGATGATGTTTATGTTTGGCACAGTAAAATAAATTTTAAAAAGGCATGGGCAGGAACAGTAGAATACTTTCATCAAGATAGAGTCTATTGGCAAGATAGAGGTTATCCTTCTGATAAAATGTTGAGCTGTATGATTATGATGGATGATCATAATTTACATAATTCAGGTTTACAAATTTTTCCTGGCACTCATAGATTGGGTTTTATCAAACATCAAAATTTTATAAATATTAACAGTCTAGCAAAATTTATGATTCCACCTAAATCTTTAGGCAAACTTCAAAAAAAATATAAGAAATTACAAGTGGAAGGTAAAGCTGGAGATGTATTATTTTTCCATTCTTCACTTGTTCATGGTTCTGGGCACAATACTTCAGAAAAAGATAGAATGATAATTTTAACACAATTGAATACGAAAAATAATCTTCCAAGAGATGTAAATAAAAATGCAATTAAATTTAATTTATATAGATCTAAGTTAGAATTAAATGAGGCTAAACGAAGATTAGCTTGGTTTAAAAAAAAATATGATACTCAAAAAAATAAAAATAAGATTATTTATTTTGCACCTATTCCTAAAACTGAGATTAAATAATTTGGTATATTGAAAAAAAAAATTCTAATCACTGGATCTGAAGGTTTAGTTGGATCATCAATAATTAAATTTCTACCAAAAAAAAAATTTAAAATAATTAAAACTGATAAAAAATTAAATCTTAAACATCAAATAGAAAAAGATAATTTTGTTAATATTCTTAATTTTGAAAAGCCTGACATAATAATTCATACGGCGGCTCATCCAGGTGGATTATCCATGAAAGATCCACTGCAAAATACAAAAATAAATTTAATGGGAACATTCCAAATTATTAACTGGTGTATGCAGAATAAGAAAAAAATTATTTTTATCAGTTCCTCAGCAGTATATGGGGATCATAATAAAAAAAAATTAAATGAAAAAATGACATTAAATCCGGGTACTGTTTATGGAATAAATAAGATGGCAAGCGAAAGTTATATTACTGAGCTATCAAAATATAATAAATTTCCATGGTTGATAATAAGGTTGTTTGCTACTTACGGTCATGGCCATAAACCTAGTTTGTATCAGGGAATTGTAAACATAATTTTAACCCAACTTAATAACGGAAATATTTTAAATATTAAAGGATCTCTATCTAGGACTAGAGATTTAATTTATGCAGATGATGCTGGAAAAATTATTTCAAATTTAATTGAACAGAATTTGGATAAGAAAATAATTAATGTTGGTTCAGGCAAATCAACAGAAATTAAAAAATTAATTAAAATTTGTTTAAAATTTTTCCCTAACAATAAACATAAAATTAGAACTCTGCAAAAAACACCAGGAGATCCATTCAGTTCTGTTGCTGATATATCTTTATTGAAAAAATATAATAAAAATTTTAAATATACAAAATTACGAGACGGTATTAGTAAAACTTTGAAATTAATAAAATAAAGATGAAATTTATTTTTCTTATCTCGGGGATGAGTTCTTGGGAAAACTCTTTACCGATTATATATGAGATATCAAAAAATAAAAAAAATAAGATTATAATTGGAATTGAAACCAAAATTTTTTATTCCAAATTTTTAGAGGACGAGTTTAGAAAAGATTTTTTAAAAAAAAATAATATAAATTTTCTTCATTTAGGACGGCCAAAGACATGGTTAGAATATCTAAAACTTTTGAAATTTTATTTTGTTTTATCACTTTCAAAGTTTGATTATATTTTAGAAACACTTGATTTTGATAAAGATTTGAAACTTTCAAATTTTTTTTTAAAATTAAATTTATCTTTTGGTTGTAAAAGAGTTAAAATTTTCGCTGATAGTTTGTCAAAAAATGAATTGTTTAATACTCAAATTTTTTATGATGTAGCAAATATGAAAAATAAAAGATTAGATTTTAGCAAATATGACTTAACCCTAATGAGTAACAATGAACAAGTATTAAAAGAAATATACAAAAATATTATTTTTTCTAAAAAAAATTTTAATATTGGAAGAATTAAATTAAATAAAGATTGGTTAGAATATATAAATAAATTTTATGTTAATAAAAATCTTGATAATTTTGATATACTTATACCACTAAGCGCAACTAGAGGTAAATTTTTAAAAGATCATGAGACACTACCTAATGAAAATAAGCTGAAAGTTTTTTTTGAAGTGTTATCAAAGATAAAGGATATTAAAGTTGTTTTTAAACCACATTCCAAATCTGATATGAATTATTTTAATTACTTGATCAAAGAATATAATTTTGAATATTCGATTAGTAATTTTCACCTTAATTATCTTTGTTCAAGATCAAAAATAGTTTTGACATATCATCCAACTTCAGCACAGATTTATGCAAAATGTTTTAATAAGAAAGTTCTAGAGTTTGGTCAGTATGATGAAAAAATAGAAAAGATTTTAAATGGTAAAGCAAGATATTCAGAAAGTGTAGATAGTAGAATTTTAAATGATAAAGATGATTTAAAGAAAACAATAGAATATTATTTAAATAATTTTAAATTAGAAAATAAAAATGACATTATTCAAGATGAGAATTTATCCAATTTATCCAATATTATTAAATAATTTTAAATAATGGCAAAACATATATATACCGTTTGTGCAGGTAGATGCGGTCAAATTTCACTCACAAATTACATTAATAAATTTTCTACCAATACTTATGCAGAAGCAGAACCGCCTGAGCCAAAATATAATGAACGTTTTATTTTTTCAAATTTAGTGCGCGCTATAGAAAGAAAAACGTATGCAACAGACGAATTATTGGGAAGAGGTAAAGCATTAATTTGGCATGATAATAATGAGAATATGCAATTAAATAGATTATGCGAAAAAAGAATAGATAGATCTAACAATATAATGACCAAAAAGAAAAAAGAAATTTATTTTGAAATTTCAAAATTTTTTATAAGATCTTATTGTGAAAAAACTATTGAACAAATACCCAATCTTAAAGTTTTATATTTAACCAGACACCCTTTGACCAGTGCTATAAGTTTTTATAATCGAAAAAAAATTTTTGAAAAAGATAATTTTAGATTAAATTATAAAAAAAATATTTTTAAAATAAATGATTTAAATTTATTTGATAAGTATTTATGGATGTGGATTGAAATAAAATTAAGACTTATTGATTTACAAAAAAGATATGATACTGAGATTATTCATTATAAATCAGAAAATATTGATAATCTTGAGATTTTAAAAAAATTATTTTATGCTTTAAATATAAAGCATGGTAATCTAAAAGTTCAAGGTAGATTAAACACTAATAAATTAGCTGGATTTAGTGAGACGAAAGTAGATAATTTTTTTTTAGATAGATTTGAAAAATTTAAAAAAAAAATTCCAACAAATATAAAAGAGAAAGTTCCAGAATTTTTTAATTATGATCAAACTAAAAATTTTATATAATAATAAAAAAAAATGGAGATGTATAAATAAAAACTCTAGTACAATTTGGTTTAATGCTAAAAAAGAGTTTGCTGAAAATTTTTTTGATAAAGATTTTGATTTTACAACAACTGATAATTTTGAATTTTTTTTAAATAATTCCGGAAGTTTTAATAATTTTATATTTGAAAATTCTGATTTCATAATTTGTGGTGTAGATAAATTGAATTCAGACAATATTTACTACTACGAAACAGAAAATACATTTTATATATCAAACGATATACAGGAAATTATTAAGATAAATAAACATAATTTAAAATTTAATAATAAATCTTATATTGATACAAAATTACTTGGTTATGTGTTGGGAGGTGAAACTATTGTTGAGGGAATTAGATCTATGCAAGCAGGTAAATATGCTGTTATTAATAAAAGAAAACCTGAGCTTGTAATAAAAAGTTATTTTAATTTTTTTTCTAACTTAACAAGTTATCAAGAAAAAAATGATCCATATAAAAAATTAAAAAAGATTGAAAATAAAATTTTTGATGATCTTATCATACGCAATAAAAATAAAAAAATTTTACTTGCTTTGTCTGGTGGGCTAGACTCAAGATACGTCTTGTCATCTTTGATTAAACGGAACTTTAACAATATTACACTATATTCTTATGGTCATAGAAATAATTATGACAGTTTTGTTTCAAAACAAATTGCTAAAAAACTCAATATCGAATGGAGAATGTTTGAAACTTCAAAAGAAAGTTATAAAGAGATATATAATTCTGAGATTAAAAATAATTATTGGAAATTTGCTGATCAAGGCATTATGGCTCCTAATCTATATTTTTATGAGGCAGTAAAAAAAATAAGCGAAGAATATGACACTAACAAAATAACTATAGTTAATGGACAAGCTGGTGATTTTATAACTGGTAACCATCTACCAGATTTTAAAAATAAAGAATATTTTAATGGCAAATATGTTTCAGATGTAATTTTTAACAAGCATTTTCAATTAAATAAAAAAATTAATAAAAAAAAAGAAATAATTGAGGATTATACATCACGTATATTAAAAGATTTAAATTTAAAAAAAGATAAATTTTACCACTATCAGGAAGTAGCAAAATATTTAGATTATTGGGAGTGGAAAGAAAGACAAACTAAAAGAGTGATCAATATGCAAAAAATCTACGATTTTTTTAATATAGATTGGGAATTGCCGTTATGGCATGATGAATTTATAAATTTTTGGATTGATCAACCATATGAGACAAAAGTAGGTAGAAATTTATTTATAAGTTATCTAATTAAATCAGATGTTTTTGATTTATTTCAGGGTAAAGAAAAAGAACTTCCAAAATGGCTTACAACAAATGGATACATAACTGTAATAGGGAAATTTATCAAGCTGGTCTCTTCAAGTTATGGAAGTGAGTATTATTATAATTTTATGAATTTATTTTGTAAATATGGTTTCATGTATAGTCCTTATTCGTTTAACTTATATCTTAAAAAATTTAATGAATATAAAGATCCTTTAGCTTTTTTAAATGATGATTGGGTTAAGTTATATCAAAAACAATTAAAATGAAAATTTTATTCCCTTTTATAGGTGATACTATTGGAGGAAGTCATAAATCAGCAATAGACTATATTGTTGAATTAAAAAAAAAAAATATAGATGTAAAAATATTATTATTAAAAAAAAAATCTTATCTTTCTAAATATCTTAACTCTAAAAACTTAAATTATGACGTATTAGATCTCCCATCAATAAAACTAAATAGAAATATAATTAAAATTTTTTTATCATTAATATCAGGTTTTTTTAAAGCAAGAAGATATCTTAATCAAAATAAAATAAAAATTGTACATACGAATGATATCAGAAATCATTATGTTTGGGCAATATGGTCTTTATTTATATCTAATCATATTTGGCATCAAAGAACTATATGGCCAAAATCTATTTTTTTTTATTTCTTTATTTTTTTTTGTAAAAAAATATTTTGTAATTCCCAATATCTATATGATGAAATTAATTTTCAATTTATTAAAAAAAAATCTTATCTAGTTAGTAATATTATTTATTCACAAAAAAAATATATACCTAAAAAAAAAAATAAAATTATAATTGGTTCATTTTCAAATATTCAAAAAATAAAACGACCAGACATTATTGTTGGTATTTTAAAAAAAATAGTTTCAAAAAGATTAGATATAGAGATCCATTGTTTTGGTAGTGACAATGAGAATCTGATAAAAAAATATTCAAAGAAAATAATATATAAAGAAAATTTTAAGTATTTTAATCATAAAATTGACACTAGTTCATTTATGAAAGAATGTGATTATGTGATTGCAACCTCTGAAAATGATACTTTGGGCAGAACAATTTTAGAAGCAATGAGCTTTAGAATACCAGTATTTGCAGCAAATTGTGGTGGGCATAAATATATTATAAAAAATAATATAAATGGTTTTTTGTTTAATATAGAAAAAAATAATATTTTAAAAAAAATCCAAGTTATTCAAAATAATAAAATTTTAAAAAAAAAAATAATTAATAACGCACTTAATTATTTAAAAGAATATGATAAACAAAAAATTTTAACTCAATTACTAAATGCGTATGAAAATTAAAAAGAAAATAGTTATGTTGCTTCCTAATCTTCAAACAGGAGGAGCCGAAAAAGTATCATTGTTCATTTTAAATAATTTATCAGACGATTTATTTGAAAAACATTTGATCTTATTTCAAAAAAAAGGAAAAAATTTAAACAATGTTAATAAAAATATTAATATAATAAATTTAAATAACCCAAGATTGATATTTAATTCAATAAAAATAATTAATATAATTTTAAAATATAAATTTGATATCGTTTTCTCTTCATTTTATCATATTAATATTTTTTTAGGTTTTATAAAATTTTTTTTAAGCTTCAAACTCGTAATTAGAGAGTCTAATGACCCAATTCATATAATTAATAGACATTCAAAAAAAAAATTAGTTCTTTTTTTATATAAATTTTTCTACCCCAAGGCTGACAAGATTATTTTACCAGCAAAATATTTAATTAAGAGATTAAATAATCTATCAATTCCAAAGTCAAAAATTAAAGTAATTTATAACCCGGTTTATAAAAAAAAAATAATAAACAAATCTTTAAATAGAAGCAATTTTTGTGCGATTGGAAGATTGACATATCAAAAAGGTTTTGATGAACTGATTAAGACTGTAAATAATTCATCATTAAAAAAGCTATATATCATCGGAAGTGGAGCTGAAAAAAAAAATTTATTAAAATTATCTAATAAAAGTAAAATTATATTTATAAAAGAAACAAACCCAAAAAAATTTTTGCTTGCTAGCAAAGCATTATTTTTTTCATCAAGATGGGAAGGAATGCCAAATATAGCATTAGAATCTTTAATGTATGGTACTCCAATAATTTCAATTTCTAAAATTGACTCAATATTGGAACTTAAAAAAATTTCAAAAAAAAATTCAATTTTAATTGTAGATAAAAAAAATTTTGAAAAATCTATAACAAGGTTTATTAATTTTAAAAAACTAAAAAATAAAAATTTTTTACCAAAAGATTTTAATATTGATTTTGCTATTAATAAATATCAGAAGGTATTGTATTGGAAATAATAAAAATTATTCATTTGATAACAGGAAACGAGGGTGGTGGATCTGAAAAGATGCTTGAAAAATTAATTAAATATTCGCCTAAGTACCACCACCATCATGTTATACTATTGAAATCAGGTAATAAATTAGATGTTAAAAACTGTTATCATTTAAATTTTACTAAGAATCCATTTAAATTTTTAATTGAATTTATTAAGCTTTTAAAATTATTTAAACAATTAAGACCTAATTTGGCAATGTCATGGCTATATCATTCAGATTTATTAATTTTTCTAGTAAGTAAAATACTAAATTATCCATTAAGCAAAATTTTATGGAACATAAGATGTTCTTATCTAGATTTAAACGATTATAGCTTTATTACTAGGTTTGTTTTGTTTCTAACAACAAAAATTTCAAAAAATGTAGGTAATATAATTTTTAATTCATACTCAGGAAAAAAATATCATCATAAATTAGGATATAGAAATAAAAATATGCTTGTTATTCAAAACGGTTTTGATTTAAAAAAATTTAAACCTAGTAGAATTAAAAAAAAACTACTTAAGGACAAACATAATTTAAAAAAACAAAAAATAATTGGTATGATTGCCAGAAATGACCCAACCAAAAATTTCGAAATTTTTATTAATTTATCTAATAAAGTTTTCTTAGATTATCCATTAAATATGAAATATTTAATTGCAGGGAAAAATACTGAAAAAATCAAAATACCAAAAAAAAATAAAAAATTCTATTTGTCTGTAGGTTACAAAAGAAATATTCATGAATATTATAATATTATAGATGTACTAGTCTTAATTTCTAAAGGAGAAGGATTTTCTAATGTTATTGGTGAAGCAATGTGTATGAATGTTCCTGTGGTTTGTAATAATGTTGGAGATAATAAAATTATCGTTGAAAATTCAGGAATAGTGATTTCAAAGAAACCAACAATTAAAGAGCTTAGAAAAAGTTTAATAAAAGTTTTAAAATGTAAAAAAAAATATATTAATGGTAGAGCGATTATTTCAGAAAAATATAAAATAGATGTCATTGCAAAACAATACGAAAATTTATTTAATTCAGTGTTAAATAATAAAATCTGATATGTGTGGTTTAAGTGGATGTTTTTTTGTTAATAAAAATGACATTTCAAATAATTTCTTATTTGAGGCTAATAAATTTCTTTCTAGAGAAATTATTCATAGGGGGCCAGATGATAATAGTTTTTGGTCAGATGAAAAAGAAAATATTTATTTTGCACATAATAGATTAAAAATCATTGATCTAACATTATCTGGAAATCAGCCAATGGTCTCATATACAAATAATTTAATTATTATTTATAATGGAGAAATTTATAACCATAGTTTGATTAAGGAAAAATTAATTATTGATAGTAAAAATAAAATTAAATTCAATAGTCGGTGTGATACAGAAATCCTAATCAACGCTATTGATCTGTGGGGAATTAAAAAAACTTTAGATGAAATCAAAGGAATGTTTTCTTTTGCATTATGGAACAAGAAACAAAAAAAATTAACTTTATGTAGAGATAGATTTGGTGAGAAACCACTTTATTATT
>MDSV01071981.1_pt1 | contig 11601 bp, 8 predicted proteins | sample 810851 | NCBI WGS metagenome assembly MDSV01 (sample SAMN05326640, study PRJNA326480) | marine metagenome | isolation source: seawater | place: Atlantic Ocean: North East | collected 2012 | reverse complement strand
TTATTTTTTAAATAAAGTTTATTTTTATTTTCGTACTCATATTCTTCAATATGATTTTCTGACTTAAGTACAATTCTAGTTTCATCTGGATGCGATGCATCAATGTATAAATTTTTTTCCATAAAAAATTGTTTCCGTTTGTTTTGCTAATTTTTTTCATAAATTTGAATTTTGTTTTTGCTATAAGCAATGTATACATCAAAATTGTTGATAAATATATATAATTTTTTTTATCTAATTGTATCAAAAATGACAAATGCCTTAAGAAAGCCAGAATTAATTCATCTCTTAGAATCATGCTAGTTTATTTAAAAAAAACTATAAAACTTACAATTGCCATTTTTGTTTTGGCCCTTTTGTTCATATTTTCAACATTTTGGTATTTTTCATCTGATCTTCCAGACTATAAGATCCTAGCCAATTATAAACCACCAGTATCTAGCAGGGTTCATTCTGGAGAGGGACAACTAATAGCTGAGTACGCTTTACAGAAAAGAATATTCATTCCTTACGAATCTATTCCTGAAAAAGTTGTTAATTCATTTTTATCTGCAGAAGATAAAAATTTTTTCTCACACCCAGGAATTGATGCAAAAAGTATTACAAGAGCAATAATAAAAAATATGAAAAACTATTTTTCAAATAAAAGATTAGAAGGAGCATCAACTATTACACAACAAGTAGCAAAAAATTTTTTACTTACTAGTGAAGTTTCTTTAAAAAGAAAAATAAAAGAAGCTATTTTAGCTTTTAGAATTGAAAGAGCTTATTCCAAAGAAAGAATAATGGAACTTTATTTAAATCAAATATATTTGGGCCAAGGTACATATGGAGTAGCAGCAGCAAGTTTAGAGTATTTTGATAAACCTGTTAACGAGTTAGGTTATGAAGAAACAGCACTTTTAGCTGCTTTACCTAAAGCCCCAAGTAAATACAATCCTTATAAATCAATGAGTATAGCCGAAAAGAGAAGAAATTTTGTTTTAAACAACTTGTTTGAAAATTCCTATATTAGCAAAAAAGAGTATCAAGATTTAAAAAAAAAGAAAATAAAAACAAAAAAAAGAAAAATAAAACTTTTAGAAGAAGCAAACTTTTATTCTGAAGAAGTTAGAAGAATAATTAATAATACATATGGTTATGACACTCTTTATAAAGGAGGTTTATCAATTAGAACACCTCTAAGTTCTAATTATCAAAAGCAAGCACTCGCAGCATTGAGAGAAGGTCTTGAGGAATATGATAAAAGACATGGATGGCGTGGACCAATTACTAATATTAATTCAGTAAATTGGATCAAAGAAGTTAAAGAATTTGTTCCTGATAAAAGTTTAAATTGGAAATTAGCTAAAGTTATTAATATTAATAAATTAAGTTTAAAAATTGAAACTGACAGTGAAGAAATAGGTTTTATAGATTTTAAAAATATAAATTGGACAAGAAAAAAAAGTTTTGATGATCTTGTTCAATTGAATGATATTATTTATGTAAGTAAGATAAAAGACAATAAATGGAAATTAAAGCAACTACCAAAAGTAAATGGAGCTATTGTTGTAATGGACCCTTACACTGGAAGAGTATTAGCTATGGCTGGTGGCTTTAGTTTTAAGTTAAGTGAATTTAATCGAGCGACACAAGCTAAAAGACAACCTGGATCTGCTTTTAAACCCATTGTTTACGCTGCGGCGTTAGAAAATGGTTTTACTCCATCAACTTTAGTACTTGATGCACCTTTTGTAATGGAACAAGGAGAAGGTTTAAAAACATGGAAACCTGAAAATTATGGTAAAAAATTTTATGGTCCCTCAACTTTAAGAACAGGAATAGAAAAATCAAGAAATTTAATGACTGTTAGGGTAGCGCAAAAAGTTGGTTTTGATAAAATTTCTAAAACTACTAAAGATTTTGGAATATATGATGATGTACCTGAATTATTATCAGTATCTTTAGGCTCTGCGGAAACAACTTTAATTAAATTAACCAATGCTTATTGCACATTTGTTAATGGAGGAAAAAAAGTAAGTCCTATATTTATTGACAGAATTCAAGATAGAAGAGGGAAAACAATATTTAATGCAGACAAAAGAGAATGTTTAGGTTGTAAAGAAATTTCATATCTTAAAAAAGAAGTTCCTATTTTACAAAATAAAAATAAGCAGATTATTTCTTCAGGAACAGCATATCAAATTACTTCTATGATGGAAGGTGTTATTAAAAGAGGAACAGGAAGAAAACTTAGAAATTTAAATCTAAACCTTGCTGGTAAAACTGGAACTACAAATGAAAATATGGATGCTTGGTTTTTAGGTTTTACATCAAAGCTAGTGATAGGCGTTTATGTAGGTTTTGATGAACCAAAAGCACTAGGAAAGTACGAAACAGGAGCGAAAGCGGCCTTGCCAATTTTTAAAAAATTTGTAAAAAAAGTGGTAAAAAAAAGAGATGCACTTCCCTTTAAAGTTCCAAAAGATATTAGTCTCGTGGTAGTTGATATTGAAAATGGTTTACAACCCAATGCTAATACCCAAAAAATTATATATGAATCTTTTAAAAGAAAAAATGATATTATAGTTGGTCTTGAAAATTTATCTGATAAAGATAGATTTGGTTTCTATGATTCTGAAAATAAAGAAGTAATATTAAAATTTTATTAGTTATGAAAGATTTAAAAAATTCTATTATCAAAATAAAAAAAATTGTTAGTAATGTTCGGGGGTATCTTTGAAAAAAACAAAATTAATGACAAAGTTACAAAACTCGAAAAAGAAACTTTAAATGAAAATTTTTGGAAGAATAAAAATAGAGCGCAAAAAACTCTCAAAGAAAAAAAATTTTTCGAACAAATTATTTCAAATTTTTCATATACAGAAAATGAATTAGAAAACTTAGAACAACTTTTGGAACTTGCTAATAATGAAAATAATAGTCAAGTTATTAAAGATTGTGAGATAAAGTTAAATTCCTTGCTTAATCAAATTAAAAAAACTGAAGTTGCATGTTTTTTATCTGGCGAAAATGATCATCTAGATACTTATCTTGAAATCCATGCAGGAGCAGGAGGAACAGAAAGTCAAGATTGGGCAGAAATGTTAAGAAGAATGTATTTTAAATGGGCAGAAAAGAAAAAATGTAAGTTTGAAATAATAAGTGAACACAGAGGAGAGGAAGCAGGAATAAAATCTTCAACTCTCAAAATTTCTGGTTCTTACATGTATGGATTATTAAAATCTGAGTCAGGTGTTCATAGATTAGTAAGAATTTCACCTTTTGATTCAGGGGCAAGAAGACATACTAGCTTTGCTAGTGTTTGGATATATCCAGTTATAGACGATAGTATTAAAATCGAAATAAGAGAAAAGGATATTAGAATTGATACTTACCGGTCTAGTGGTGCAGGAGGCCAACATGTAAATACAACCGATAGCGCGGTAAGAATTACACATCTACCAACAAATATTGTTGTTCAGTGTCAAAATGAAAGATCACAACATAAAAATAAAGAAACATGTTTTAATATGCTTAAGGCTAGACTTTACGAGTACCAAATTCAAAAAAAAGAGGAAGAATCAGAAAATTTATCAAAATCTAAAACTGATATAGGTTGGGGACACCAAATTAGATCATATGTTCTACAACCCTATCAACTAGTTAAAGATTTAAGGAATAATTTAGAAAATACAGATCCAGATAGTGTTTTAGATGGTGACATTGATGAATTTTTAGAAGCAGCACTTTATAAATCAAAAGAGAAAAATAAATTAAATGGCTAAAATCTTATTAAAATTTTTTGCTTTATCTTTAATTTCCTTAATAGTTATAATTTTTTATTTAACTTACTACGGTGTAGAGACAGATAGGTTTGATGAAATAATTAAAAAAAAGGCAAACGAATTTAATTATTATGCAAAATTAGATTTTAATAAAACAAATATTCATCTTAACCCTACTAAACTAAATTTGATTGTTAAATTAAAAGATCCGAAAATTTTAATAAAAAATGATAACATAAAATTATATAAATTAGATCTATTTCTATCAATTAAATCACTTTTTAGCTCTGACTTTTTATTAAAGAAAGCGATCATTGCATTTGAAGAAAATGATATAAAAGATTTAACAAAAATTTCAAATATTTTTCTTCCAAAATTTATTAATAAAAAATTAAATAAGATATTTAATAAAGGAAAATTAGAAGGTGAATTTGTAGTTCCGTTTACATCTATTGGAAAAATTGGTGAAGATTATTATTTTTCTGGGAAAATTAATAATGCAACAATTAATTTAACTCAAGAATACGCAATAAAAAATTTAACAACAGAAATTAATCATACAAAAATCAAAGGTATTAACAGCTTTAAGTCAACTATTAGACAAGGACAATTTTTTGATCTTGATCTTGGTGATAGCGTAATTAATGTAAAACGTAATAAAGTTTCTACTGATATAGAAAGTATCTTAAAAACTAAAGGTAAATTTGATTCTACACAAATCAAAAAATTACTTAATATATTAAAGTTAGACGTAAAAGCACTAAATGAAATAAGCGGAACAGTAGATTTAAAAACAAATATTAATTTTTCACTAATTAAAAATTTTAAAATAAAAGATTTATCATATCTAGTGAATGGAAATATAAATAATTTAGATATCGTAACAGAAAAGAATAAATTAATTACAGGATTTTTACCTGATTATAAATCAAAATTTTCTTTAAAAAATACAAATATAACCGTAACAAATTCAAAAAAAAATCAAACATTAGAGTTAAATGGTTTTGTTAAAATAAATGATAATTTTGATAACTTTGAAATTAAGCAAAATTTCAATACTAATAAAAAAATATTTAATATTAATGGACTAATAAATTTGACAAGTTCTAAAATTAAATTATCACAATTAAATTATAAAAAAGACAAAGGAATACCGTCAGAGGTTAATTTTGATTTAAATTTTATTTCTAATAAATACTATAATATTAATACTTTTAATTATTCTGATACAAAAAGTTTATTAAAATTAAATAATATAAAATTAGATAAAGATTTTCAGATAAAAGACTTTAAAGAAATAAAAATAAAAACTTTTAATAATAAAATTAAAAATAATGATTTTTTAATAATTAAAAAAAACAATATTATAATTAATGGTGATGTTTATGATGCCGCGCCTTTGTTGAAATCACTTTATAAAAAAAATAATGGTAATTTGTTAAGTAAAAATATTAGTAGCGATATTAATATCAATTTTAATAAAACAATAACCGGAACAAATGATGATTTAAAAAATTTGTCTGCTATTGCATCACTCAAAAAAGGCAAATTTAACAAATTAAGTTTAAAAGGTAATTTTTCTGAAAATGAAATTATAGAAATGTCTATTTACCAAATTGATAAAGATAAAAAAACACTTCATCTTATTTCAGATAGAGCAAGACCTTTTATAAAAAACTTTGACTTTGTTAAAGGTTTTGAAGGAGGTAAATTAGAATATGAAACAATTACATCTCAAGAAATATCTAATTCGAATTTAATTATTACAGATTTTAAAGTATCAAAAGTCCCAGCTTTAGCACAATTGTTAACTTTAGCTTCATTGCAAGGTATAGCAGACACATTAAGTGGAGAGGGTATACGTTTTGATTCTTTCGAAATGAAATCAAATTCGAAAGAAAATGTTTTAAATATTGAAGATGCTTTAGCTATGGGACCTGCTGTTTCTATATTATTAAGTGGATATGTTGACAAAGGTAATATTGTTAGTTTGCGTGGAACTTTAGTTCCGGCAACAAAACTTAACTCCATAATATCATCAATTCCTGTTGTTGGAGAAATTTTGGTTGGAAAAAAAACAGGTGAAGGTGTTGTCGGTGTAAGTTTTAAAATGAAAGGCCCTCCGAAAGATATTAAAACTACAGTAAATCCTATAAAGACATTAACGCCAAGATTTATTGTGAGAGCTTTTGAAAAAATGAAAAAAGAAAAAAAGAAAAAAATTAAATAATTTTAACAATTACATGCTGTTTTTTTCCGTGAGATACTTTTAGATTTTTATTTTCATCAAAGTCATTTAAATTAATTAATTTATTTTCATCATCAGCAATTTTATTATTAATTTTTAAACCTTTATTTTTAATCATTCTCCTTATTTCACTTTTTGAATTTCCTAGCTTTGTTTGAAGAACTAAATCTAAAATATTTATACCATTATTTGACATTTTTATTTTGATTATAGGTAGACTTTTTCCAATAGTTTTATCTTTAAATGTTTTGATTGCCGTCAATTCGGAATCTTTCGATAATTTTGCTCCATGTAGCATCTCCGTAGTTTTATTGGCTAGAATAATTTTTAATTTATTTATATCTTGATTATTATTTTTTAAATTATCTATTTCATCTAGATTTAAATCTGTAAATAATTTTAAAAATTTAATTACATCTTTATCTTCTGTATTTCTCCAATATTGCCAATATTCATATGGAGTAAGCATTTTTTTATTTAGCCAAATTGCACCCTTTTCAGTTTTTCCCATTTTAGCACCTGAAGAAATAGTCAATAATGGAGTAGTTAAACCATGAGCCGTCTTTTTAGCTTTTCTTTTTATTAAATCAGTTCCATTTACAATATTTCCCCATTGATCTGATCCACCAATCTGCAACATACAATCATATTTATTATTTAATTGATAAAAATCATAAGCTTGAAGCATCATATAGTTAAATTCCATGTAACTTAAAGATTGTTCTCTTTCCAAACGCAATTTAACACTATCGAAACTAAGCATTTTATTTATGGTAAAATGTTTACCAACTTCTCTTAAAAAATTAATATAATTTAATTTACTTAACCAATTATAATTATTAACAAAAATAGGTTTTGTTTTCTTATTTTTAGAATTTAAAAATATTTTAAATACATTTTTAATACTTTTTATATTTTTGTCGATTTCTTTTTTATCAATAATTTTTCGAGTTTCTTCTTTACCAGAGGGATCACCAATTAATGTTGTTCCTCCACCAAGTAAAACTATTGGTTGGTGTCCATATTTTTGAAGAAGTCTTAAACACATGATTTGCATGAGGCTACCAACATGTAAGCTAGGCGCGGTACAATCAAAGCCGATATAGGCTTTTATTTTATTTGTAGATAAGAGCTCATTCAATTCAGTTTCATTTGTACACTGATTAAAATAACCTCTTTTATGAAATTCTTTTAGAAATGTTTCTTGCATGAATTTTTAAGCTTCTTTAGAACTAATATACAAGATTTTTTTTAAATTAAATATATTTATGAATAAATACTTCTATAGTTTAGGCTTAATGAGCGGCACATCTGGGGATGGAGTTGATGCATCTGTAATATATTCAGATGGTTATGAAGAATATAAGGTAATTTTAGACAAGTATTTTAAGTATGACAAAAATATATATGAAAAAATTCATAATATTAAAAGTCAAATAAATAACCCTAAAGATCTAGATAAATATTCTGATGATCTAAAAGAAATAGAGAGGGAAATTACATTATTTCACAGCAAGGCGATTTTAGAAATTAGCAAAGATTTAAGTGAAAATATAGATATTATAAGTTTTCACGGACAAACAATTTTTCATGATGCTAGTATTAAGTTATCTAAGCAGCTAGGAGATGGAAAACTTTTATCACAACTTATAAAAAAAACAATTATTTATAATTTTAGGGAGAATGATTTGAATCACGGGGGTCAGGGAGCACCTTTAACTCCAATATTTCACAATCTATTAGCAAACAAACTTAAAATTAAACCTGCTACGTTTTTAAATTTAGGTGGTATAGCAAATGTAACTAAAATAAATGAAGATAATTCATTTTTTGCCTCTGACATTGGACCAGGTATGTGCTTAATAGATGAATGGATAAGAACTAATTCCAATTATCAGTACGACGACGGAGTGATCGGCAAATCTGGTAATATAAATAAATTAATTTTAGAACAAGCATTAGATAATTTAGAGCAAGAAAATAAGACAAAATTTAAAGAAAATTTATATAAATTTAAAAAACCAGTATCTTTTGATACAAAAGATTTTAGTGTAGCTTTTGTTCGTGGTTTGTCTTTAAAAGATGGAGCAGCAACTTTAACTGAATATACTGTAAAAAATATAGTTTCATCTCTAAACTTTTTAAAACTTCAAAAAGATAATATTGTTTTATGCGGCGGGGGTAGAAAAAACAAATTTTTAATAGATTGTTTAAAAAGGCATAATATTTCATTAAAATTTGTAGATGAGTATGGAATTGATGGTGATTTTATAGAATCACAAGCTTTCGCTTACTTAGGTATAAGATCTTATCTAAGACTTCCAATTTCCTTTCCAAAAACGACAGGAGTAAATAAACCTTGTTTAGGTGGAGATATTATAAAAAATTAAACTATAGTTACTTTATCTTTAATATAATTTGATATTGAGGTAGTTAATTCTTTTTCTTTTCCCTTAAAAAAATGGTTTGCATTTGTTATTGCGTCAAATTTTACATCTATATTTTTTTGAAGACTTAATCTTTTTTTTAAATTCAATAAGCTTTCTATTTGAACAAGCTCATCATTTTTTCCATATAAAACTAATCCAGATATAGGGCAAGGAGCTAAAAAAGTAAAATCATAAACATTTGGCTGGGGAGAAATTGCGATAAATTTATTTACTTCAGGTCTTCTCATTATCAGTTGCATACATATTAAAGCGCCAAAAGAAAAACCTGAAACCCAGCATTGACTATATCCTGGATTTTCTTTTTCAATCCAATCTAATGCCGCTGCAGCGTCTGATAGTTCTCCTTGTCCATTATCAAATACTCCATCACTTTTTTCTACACCTCTGAAATTAATTCTTATTACTGAAAATCTATTCTTATAAAAACAATTATAAGTTTCATAAACTATTCTATTATTCATTGTTCCTCCATATTGCGGATGTGGTTGTAAAACCAATGCTACAGGCGCGCCTTGTTGTCTACTTTTAAAATATTTTGCTTGAATTCTGCCGCTTGGTCCAGGAATAAATATTTCTTTATTTTCGATATTCATAATTTCTTTGGTAATGATAACTATTTTCAAAAAAGATTAGTTTTATATCACGTTTATCTTGCGACGATTTTATTTATTTTATATACTTGACCTTTTTAGTAGGAATCTTTAAATAAAGCCTATAATTTATAGATAATTTAATATGAAACTTACAAGTAAAGGAAGATACGCAGTAATGGCGATGGCAGATTTAGCTAGGGTAAATCGCAATAAACCGACAAGTCTATCTGAAATTTCTTTAAGACAAGGAATATCAATATCTTTTTTAGAGCAAATTTTTTTAAAATTAAAAAAAAATAATTTAGTTAATAGTCTGCGTGGTCCGTCAGGAGGTTATCAGCTATCTAAATCACCAGCAGAAATAAGGTTATCAAGTATAATTAAAGCAGTAGATGAAAAAGTAGAAACTGTAGGATGTAAAAAAGAATCTAAAAAAGGATGCACTGGAAAATCTGTGAAATGTATTACACATAATTTATGGGATGATCTAGAAAACCATATTAACAGTTTTTTTGAAAAAAATACTTTAAACGATATTATTTTTAAAGTGACAAAAGATAAACAGAAAGAGTTGAATTAATGAAACAGCAAGAATTAGAAAAATCTAAAGAATATAAGTATGGATTTTCTACAGATATTGAAAGCATTAAAGCTCCAAAAGGATTAAATGAGGAAGTGATTAAATTTATTTCAAATATAAAAAAAGAGCCGAAGTGGATGTTAGATTGGAGATTAAAAGCTTTTGAAAGATTAAAAAATATAAAAGAACCAGACTGGCAAAAACCTAAATACCCAAAGATTGATTATCAAGATTTATATTATTATTCTGCTCCTAAAAGCGCTACTAATAAACCTAAAAGTTTAGATGAAGTTGACCCTAAATTAATCGAGACGTATAAAAAACTAGGAATACCTCTTAAAGAACAAAAAAGGCTAAGCGGTATAGCAGTTGACGCCGTTTTTGATTCTGTTTCAGTCGCAACAACTTTTAAAGATGAACTTACAAAAAAAGGAATTATTTTTTGTCCTATTTCTGAAGCAATTCGTAATCACCCTGATTTAGTTAAAAAATATTTAGGATCTGTTATACCAATCACAGATCATTATTTTGCAACACTAAATTCAGCTGTATTTACAGATGGGTCGTTTGTATATATTCCTGAAGGTGTAAGATGTCCTATGGAGCTTTCTACATATTTTAGAATCAATGCATCAGAAACTGGTCAATTTGAAAGAACCCTAATTATAGCAGATAAAGGAAGTTATGTTAGTTATCTTGAGGGATGTACCGCTCCTATGCGTGATGAAAATCAACTTCATGCAGCTAATGTTGAGTTAGTAGCATTAGATGATGCAGAGATAAAATATTCGACTGTACAAAACTGGTATCCTGGCGATAAAGATGGCAAAGGTGGAATTTATAATTTTGTTACAAAAAGGGGAGCTTGTAGAGGAAAGAATTCTAAGATTTCGTGGACCCAAGTAGAGACAGGTTCAGCAATAACATGGAAATACCCTAGTTGTATTTTACAAGGAGACAATTCAGTTGGTGAATTTTATTCAATTGCTATTACTAATAATCACCAAAAAGCCGACACTGGAACTAAAATGATACACCTTGGTAAAAATACTAAAAGCAAAATTATCTCAAAAGGCATATCAGCTGGATTTGCCGATAATACTTACAGAGGATTAGTAAAAATTCATTCTAAAGCTAGCAATGCAAGAAATTATACTCAGTGTGATTCATTATTAATGGGAAATAAATGTGGAGCTCACACGATACCGTATATTGAAAATAAAAATTCTTCAGCAAATATTGAACATGAAGCTACAACTTCTAAAATTAGTGAAGAACAGCTTTTTTATTGCAATCAAAGAGGTTTGAACCAAGAGGAAGCTGTAAGTTTGATTGTAAATGGTTTTTGTAAAGAGGTATTACAACAACTTCCAATGGAATTTGCAGTTGAAGCTCAGAAACTAGTTGGGATTAGTTTAGAAGGAAGCGTTGGGTAATGTTAGATATTAGTAATTTAAGTGCTTCAATTGAAGGAAAAAAAATACTAAAGAGTTTTGATCTTAAAATAAAACCAGGCGAAGTTCATGCAATTATGGGTCCTAATGGATCCGGAAAAAGTACTTTGGCCAATGTCCTTTCAGGAAGAAAAGGCTATGAAATTGAAGGAAAAGCATTTTATGAAGGTAAAAATCTTTTAAAAATACCAATAGAGGAGAGAGCACAAAAAGGAATTTTTTTAGCCTTTCAATACCCAACTGAAATACCTGGTGTTAATACTAATAATTTTCTTAAGACTTCATTAAATACAGTGCGAAAGTTTAGAGGTTTAAAAGAATTAGATTCATTAGATTTCTTAAAGTTAGTTAAAGAAAAATCTAAAAAATTAAAAATAGAAGAAAAAATCCTTAGTAGACAATTAAATGTAGGTTTTTCAGGAGGAGAAAAGAAAAAGAATGAAATTTTACAAATGTCAATATTGGAGCCCAAACTTGCTATTTTGGATGAAACAGACTCAGGTTTA
>MDSV01174740.1_pt1 | contig 11602 bp, 4 predicted proteins | sample 810851 | NCBI WGS metagenome assembly MDSV01 (sample SAMN05326640, study PRJNA326480) | marine metagenome | isolation source: seawater | place: Atlantic Ocean: North East | collected 2012 | reverse complement strand
GGTTTAAAATCATCTTTTATCTTAGTTCCATCAACATAAACGTCAAAATATCTATTACAGCATCGTTCTTTAAACAATGCTTGAATCTTATACTTTTTACCCGCTGTTGCATTGGTGAATGTTACGGTAGGTGCAGAATTATTCCATCCTGACCATCTGATACCTTTCATTAAATTATTAAGACCGCTGTCACCATAATTTAATACACCTCCCCATGATGAAATTTCATTTTGAAAAACAAATGTCATATTTGAATGATTTCCGTCACTTGCTCTAGCTTTTTTAAATGTTACGTCATCAATTGTTGTTGCGGTACCTGATATATTTGCAGCGTTTAAAAATGTACCACTAAAATCTAAGTCACTTTTTTGTGTGAAATTTCCTTCAGTAAAACCAGGCGAATAATCTCCTCCACCTGTAATAGAACCAGAGAATGTTACATCTCCAGTACCTGCATTTACAATTAAGTTTCTTTCTGCAGATGCTGAATTATGGGTATACATATCACCCCCAAATGTAATTGTACCCCCGCCTGATCCACTGTTAATTGTAGTATTTTGGTAAAGTTTTACATCATCGCTAAATGTAATGTTTGAATTTGTGGTTCGAACAGTAATTGCTGAACCAGAGCTTGCTCCAATTGTAGTGGCAGCTGAGTATGATTGAGCTCCGGTTGTAATAATATCAGATGTTAAATTAATTTCCCCTGTAACAGTAAGAGATGGCAGCGTAATGCTACTGCTTGAAGTTTGAAATGTTGGTGAATTGCTTGCTGCAATTGTTGGTGCAGATCCTAATGCATTATCAGAGGCGCCAATTAGTGTTCCATTTGATAAAGTAATCGTTCCAGTAAAATTATTACTTCCTGAAAGTGTTAAATTACCACTACCCGATTTAGTTATGCCACCGCTACCAGAAATAGCACCTGATAAAGTATGAGCGGTGCTCGAACTCATGACAAATGTTCCACTATTAGCTATCGCGCCGCTATAAGATCCATTACCAATTTTACCTGACACATTTATAGTCCCGGCTGAAATTGTTGTATCACCTGAATAAGTATTGTTACCAGATAATGTTAATGTTGAACTTCCAGATTTAGTTAATGATCCTGTTCCAGAAATTACCCCTGATAATGTTTGGCTTGTTGATGACGCATAATTTAAAGTTCCACTGTTCGCAATAGCTCCAGCATAATTACCACTATTTAATGAACCAGAACCAGACACGGTTAATGTTCCTGCTGAAATTGTCGTATCACCTGTATAAGTTTGTGTGCCTGTTAAAGTTAGAGTTCCCGATCCTTGTTTAACCAATCCTCCCGTACCAGAAATAACACCCGTATAAGATGTTGAAGAATCATCTGATCCAACGGTTAGTGTATATGAGGATAGATTTATATTTGCTGAACCAGATAAACTAGGTGAAGCTAAATTTGACGATAAAGTAATTGCACTAGTTGGGGCAAGTGATAAATCTCCAGAGTAACCCGAAATTGACCCGCCTGCTAAAGTAGTTCCTCCTGAATAAGAATTTGAACCAGTTAATGTTAAGCTACCAGTACCAATTTTTTTAATACCATACGTTCTTTGACCATCTCTTATTCTTCCACTAAATGTTGTATCTTCATTATTATTACCAATATTCAAAACAGCATTTGCTGTAAAGCTTTGTTCATTAATTAAATCCCTATCTCCTTTTAATCCGCCAAGAACAGGGGCAGTCGTTCTAAACCATAGTAATGGTTCGGAGGTTTCATTTGCGTTTGGTATGTTGGTATTATTATAATCAACTGTTGTATTTTGGAACGCATTATTATGATCGACAACTACACCGGGGTCTCTTGTTCCTCTAAATGAAATTAAAGTATCTCCAGTATAAGTATTGGCAACTTTTAAGTAATATCTACCACCGCCACCACCATTTCCTCCACTTGCAGTGCTATCATCAAAATTAACACCACCACTACCACTGATTGGGTTATTTAATGTCCAGCTTTTCCTAGTATATTTTAATAGTTTTGCGGTTCCAGATGGTACATTAAAACCTCTGTTAGCCGCCATCGTTACGTTTGTATTGCCAGTAGCAAGGGTTGCGCCATTTCTTATAATTACATTATCTGCATCAGCGCTACCTGGAACTGCTCCTAAATTTCTGTCATTTGTAATTAAAATTCCACCAGCGGTAATATCGGTTCCACCGGTGTAAGTATTTGTTCCTGATAATGTTAAGGTACCTGAACCAGCTTTTTTAAAGCCTCCTGAACCAGCAATAATACCAGCGAATGTAGTGTCGGATGATGTACTTGTCGTTAAAATTTGACTAGATGCAATGGTCAATGTGCTGCTAGCATTGCTTGTACTTATTGAGGCAACGGTATCAGTAGCGTTGGCAGTATAATTACCCCCAGTTAAAATAAGGTCAGTTGAGTCAGACAAAGTGCTATTATTGATTAAAGTTCCAGAGAAAATTTCAGTATCACCTGTGTAACTTTGAGAATTGCTTAATGTTAAGTTTGACGAACCATATTTAAATAATTTTCCTGAACCAGATATTTGATGAGATGTTGTAAGGTTACCAGCGTTTACAGTCCAGCGCATAATTCCATTGTTTGTAATTGAATCTGCAGTAATACCGTCTTTGATTGAAGCATCTCCAGCAATAGTTAAATCACCTTCTGTGCTAACAGTTGATCCTCGATTAGAATTACTAGCAACACCAGCTCCAGCTTTTAAATCTCCATTAATTACAATGTCTCCGTACTCGGTTGATGATGCTGTATATGTAATTGAAAGTGAACCGTTTGTGTTATAATTGGCTCCACCCCCTTGTGTATGGGTAACACTAGATGCACCAGCGAGAATAAAAGATGAGCCTCCTCCTCCTCCACCGCCGCCTTGGCCAGTTTGAAGTCGTCCACCACCACCGCCGTAGTAACCACCACCTCCACCACCACCTTTTCTAGATTGACCAGAACCATAAGCTCCATGTCCACCTTGTCCTAATGATCCAGAAGTTGCGTTTCCACCTGAGTGTGATCCACCAGCAGCTTGCGTTCCACCACCACCACCAGAGTTTGATCCAGCCTGTCCCGTAGTACCTCCGCCGTCACCTCCGTGACCTCCTGGTGCGGAATTACGTCTTTGAGCAGCCATACCACCACCACCTCCTGCTACAGCAATTCTATCGGATAATGCATCACCACCTCTTCTGATATCTGTTGCACCACCGCCTCCACCTGCTGCATAATGGGTACCTGTATTAGGTGCGTTTCCACCACCATTAAAGCCACCGACACCGTTACTTTTTGTAAATCTTCCTGATGCAACTGATCGACCATTTTCTCCACGACCACCAACTCTAATGTTTAATGATTCACCCGCTGATGCTGAAAAAGTTGCTTGTAATCTTCCACCTTTTCCTGGTTCATTAAGGTCACTATAACCCCATCCACCACCAGCACCTTTTGCATCAATTGTTAATGATGAAACGCCAGATGGTACAGTCCAAGAGACAGCTGATCCTGTATAACTAAAATTAACAGTAGTTGAGCTACCGCTTCCACCGGAATATGAAGTAGTAGTTAAAGCAACAGTACCAGCAACATCAATATCACCTTGCAATGTAATATCTCCACCTGCATTCATAGCAACACTTAAGGAGTGGGAATTAATATCTGTAATGGATACTCCGTTATTCAAAGTAATATGTCTTGCAGCTGTTAAAGTTAGTGTTGCTGAGGTGGAGCTGTCAGCAGTAGTTTGTAGATTAGAAGTAATCGTAATATCACCGTTCCCAGAACTTGATCCACCTGATCCATAATTGGAATTGTCAGCCGACGTTGCTACCGTGACACTTGTGCCTGAATTTAAAGCACTTGTAATATTAGAAACCGCAGTTGCATCGATTGTATAGTCATAAGGGTCAATTAGCCATAAACCGCCTCTAGAAAGTTTTGAACTCGCGTTAACTATAATTCTATCAGTATTAATGACCGAACCTGAGGTTTCAATTTTTCCACCATCACCGTCGATACCTTTGGCAAATAGCGAACCGTTAACTGTAGTAATTGAATTTTTATCTTTTATATCAGACCATAAAACAATTTTACCACCGGCACCACTTGTAGAAGCATTAGCTGAAATAATTGTAGCATCATCTACATTAACATAAGTAGCCTGGAGTAAATCACCTGATCCTTGCCAATCTCCTCCGATTAAAACTTTTCCACCACCTGTGTTTCCATCTGCTGAAATTTTTGCAGCGTTTACATCAATATCTTTTGCTGTAATTTCTATGGTTCCGCCCTTTCCATTTTCATTGCTAGAATTTAAATTACCAGAAATTTCAGCTGCTCCTTTTGAGCCGGCATCAATTTTTATTTTTTTTGCTTTAATAGATCCAGAATTAGAAACTAATTTAATCACACCATTTTCTGAAACCAAACCATCGGCTTTAGCATTTGGAAGTTTTACAACTTCATCCACTAGACTTTGGGCTGCATCTGTTTTGATTGTGACAATTCCATTTTGAGTTTTGATCGTTCCTTCATTTTTTGCCATCGCTTGAAGTTTAGAAGGACTTACCTTGACTGTTAAGTTGTTACTGTCACTGATACCCAAAAGCACATCATCACCAGCAGCAATTGTGGTTGCAGCACTGGTAATGATAGTACCCTTGTTATTGACTTGAGGCGCAATTAACGCAACATATTGTCCCTCGATCAAACCTTGATTCACTAATGAAGAATTAGAATTTGTATTAAATTGATAATTATTATTTAAATAATTTTGCTTAGATAAATTAAGCGATGATAGCACAGCTCCTTCAGCTTTTATTGCTGAGTGAGGTCCAGTTAGAATTCCTGTAGGATTTACTAAAAATAATCTACCATTTGAATATATTGATCCATTAATAATAGATCGACCACTTAAAACATTATTTAAAATACTTGCTTTCGAACCCGGTTGATTAAAATGAACTGATGCATCTCTACCAACATTAAAACTCTGCCAATTTACTATCGCTTGATTTGAAGATTGATTAACATTTAATCTATCTAAAGCAGCATAATTAATATTAACATTACCCGAAACTACATTGCCGCCTTGTGGTAAAGCTAGCCTATCGATTTCTGAATACGAAACAACAGGAGCGCTAAAAAAATATATAATAAATATACATATCCAGTTTAAAGTTTTTTTCATTTCACCCTTTTCTGGATCGCAATAAACTTACTTCCGAATTTAGAGAGCTTTGCTCAGAAATTTGCCTGCAACCACAGTGAAATAGTACCCCATGATGGGGCAATTGGTAACCGGAAAAATGGGATAAATTTAATTTTTTTTTTTAAAAATTGAGATAATTTTCAATGTCAAAAAAGCATAAGTACTTCTGGTTGCAAATCTAGTTATTAAAGGGATCTTCTAAAAGAATCGTATCTTCTCTCTCAGGGCTGGTAGAAATACTTGAAAGTTTTGCTTCAACTAGATCTTCAATACCGTGAATGTATTCTTTAGCTTTGTCTGGTAAGTCCTCGATACTTCTAGCACCTCTTGTTTCAGATTTCCAACCGGGAAAATTTTTATAAATTGGTTTAACTTTTTTTTGATCCTCTACAGCAGCTGGAAGATAGTCAATTTCTTTTCCATCTAAATCGTACTTGATACAAACTTTAATTTCATCAAAATCATCTAGTACATCTAATTTTGTTAATGCTATTCCTTTAATGCCTGCAACTTTTATTGTTTGTTTAACTAGCACAGCATCAAACCAACCACATCTTCTTTTTCTGTTAGTTACGGTTCCAAATTCATTTCCACGTTTTCCTAATTTTTCGCCATCACTATCTGTCAACTCTGTAGGGAACGGACCCTCACCTACTCTTGTGGTATAAGCTTTTGTAATTCCAAGAACATTGCCTACCATGTCTGGCCCACAGCCTGAACCCGTTGCTGCGTTAGCAGCTACCGTATTTGAAGATGTAACAAATGGATAAGTGCCATGGTCTACATCAAGTAAAATTCCTTGCGCTCCTTCAAATAATATTTTTTTATTTTGCTCCTTAAATTCATTTATTTTTTTCCAGACTGGCTGGGAATATTTCAAAATTTCAGGAGCAATTTTCATTAATTCTTTTTTTAATTCATCTTTTTTGTAAACTTTTTTATTCAGACCTTTTCTAATCGCGTTATGATGTTGAAGGACGATGTCTAATCTCTGATCTAAATTAGTTTCTGACCTTAAGTCCATCACTCTAATTGCGCGTCTTCCAACTTTATCCTCATAAGCAGGGCCGATACCTCTTCGTGTCGTACCTATTTTGCCTTTTCCAGCGGCATCCTCCCTAATTTCATCCATTTCTTTGTGATACGGGAGTATGAGACTTGCAGTTTCCGCAATTATTAAATTTTCCTCTGAAACTTTTACACCTTGTTTTTGAATTGATTTAATTTCATCTAATAATGCCCAAGGATCAACTACAACGCCATTTCCAATTATCGAAATTTTTCCTGACCTAACAATTCCAGACGGAAGAAGTTTTAATTTATAAGTAATACCATCAATCACCAACGTATGACCCGCATTGTGACCGCCTTGAAAGCGTACCACAACATCTGCCTGATCAGATAACCAATCTACAATTTTACCTTTTCCTTCATCCCCCCATTGAGATCCTACGACGACGACATTTGACATTTATTTGAATCCTTTGTTTAAACTAACTGAAGTTAGATGATTTATTGGTCCATGACCTTCCCCATAATTCATATTTGATCCGATAGCCTGATTAACATATTTAATTCCTAATTCGCACGCTTTGTTTATTGTTTTTCCACATGCCAAATAAGTTGTAATTGCACTAGATAAAGTACAACCTGTTCCATGGGTATTTTTAGATTCTATCCTTTTATTTTTAAAAATCTTTATCTCTTTTTTATTTATTAAAACATCTCTAACAAAACGGCTTTTTAAATGACCCCCTTTAATTAAAACATTTTTAGCTCCCTTATTAATTAATATTGAGCCTGCATAAATCATATCTTCTTGGGTGTTAATTTTCATTTTAGATAAAACTTCAGCCTCTGGAATATTTGGTGTTATCAAAAAAGATTGTTTTATAAGTTTTTTTTCTAGAACTTCTATAGCTTTATTATTTATTAATTTGGCTCCTCCTTTGGCAATCATAACTGGATCTAAAACAATTTTCTTTGTTCTAATTTTTTTCAAACAGTTAATTACATTTTTAATGACATCAACCGAGTGCAGCATACCAATTTTAATTGCATCAGGTTTAATATCTTTAATGGTAAACAGTACTTGATTTGCAATCTCTTTTGGTGGAATCGCAACAATAGATTTTACGCCAGTTGTATTTTGAGCAGTTATTGCGGTCACAGCCGTCATGGCATAACAACCTAGGGCTGTTACTGTTTTAATATCAGCTTGTATGCCAGCACCGCCAGATGAGTCCGAGCCAGCAATAATTAAAATTTTTGCTAGTGGCTTCATTTACGAATTGTTTTCTTTATAATTGAAATACATTTTTGCAATAATTTTTTGTTATCAGACTCACCCATAATCCTTATTTTAGGTTCTGTTCCAGATTTTCTAACAAGCATTCTTCCTTGATTTTTTATTAATTGATTTGCTTGTCTTATTGCTTTTTTACATTTTAATGAATTAATTATATTCTTATCTTTAACAAAAATATTTTCTAAAATTTGTGGAGTGAGTTTAAACAAATTAAATAAGCTGCTTGTTTTTTTCTTCTTTCTTAAACTAAATAAAACCTCTAAAGCAACGAGTAATCCGTCTCCCGTGGTAGCAAATTTTCCAAGAATAATATGTCCTGATTGTTCACCACCCAAATTAAATTTATTTTTTTTCATTACTTCTTTTACGTAACGATCGCCAACATTTGCTCTTTTAAATTTAATTTTTTTTTGTTTAAAATATTTTTCTAATCCATAGTTTGACATGAGAGTTCCAACTACTCCCCCCTTTAGTAATTTTTTCTGCTTCCACCTAGTAGCCAACATTGCAATAATTTGATCTCCATCAATAATAGTTCCTTTTTCATCGCAAAGAATTACACGGTCTGCATCACCATCAAGGGCAATACCAATATGTGCTTTATATTTTTTTACCGCTAATTGAATTTTTTTTGGAAACGTTGAGCCACAGTTTTGATTGATGTTTAATCCGTTTGGAGAAGTTCCAATGCAAATAACCTTCGCACCTAGTGATCTTAACAACTTAGGTCCAGCTTTATACCCCGCCCCATTAGCACAGTCTAAAACAATTTTAATATTTTTTAGATTGAAATTTTTTTGGAAATTTTTTTTTAATATATCAATATATAAATCTGTACCAGTCTCTAATCTTTTAACACGACCTAATTTTTCAGGATGAATTAGATTTTTTTCAGTTTTTGTATCAATTATTTTTTCAATTCTTTTTTCAATATTATCAGATAATTTCATTCCATCTGGACCAAATAACTTCATTCCATTATCATCGTATGGGTTATGAGATGCGGTAATCATTATCCCCATATTAGCTTTCATAAGTTTAGTAATCATCGCCAATCCATTGGTGGGCATAGGACCAAAAGTGTAAACATGCATACCTGCAGAAGATAATCCAGAAACTAAAGCTGGCTCAAGAGTATAACCTGATAACCTTGTATCTTTGGCAATAACTGCAATAGGTTTAATTTTTTTTGGATTAGTAAAATACGTACCTGCAGCTAGTCCAAATTTAAAAAATTTTTCACCATTGATCACGCCTTGGTTTACTTTTCCCCTTATTCCATCAGTGCCAAAATATTTCTTCATTAGATTGAATTTAAAGCCTCCTGAACTTTTAATGCTTCATGAGTTTCTTTTATATCATGAACTCTAAAACACTGAACACCTTGATTATACCCGGTAATGATAGCTGATAAAGTGCCACCTAATCGATATTTACTATCTTTTTCTTTCATTATTTTGCCAATAAAACTTTTTCTTGATGGACCAAGCATAATTGGACAGCCTAGACTATGAAATATTCCAACATTTGAAATTAAATTGAGATTATGATCTAAATTTTTTCCAAATCCAATACCCGGATCCAATATAATATTTTGTTTTAAATATTTTTTTTTTGTTAATTGCTGAATTTTACTTTCAAAATAATCATAAATATCAAATAGTACATTTTGATATTTTGGGTTTTTTTGCATAATATCTGGTGTGCCTTGAGAATGATTTAGAATTACAGGTTTTTTTAATTTAGCAACAACATCTAGAGTATTTTGATCAAAATCAAATGCCGATACATCATTAATAATTTTTGCTCCTTTTTTAACAGATTCAATCATTACATTCGATTTCCTTGTATCAATTGAGACTTTGTATTTTTTAATTTTAGAAATAACTTGCAAAACTCTCTTTTTTTCCTGTTCTATTGAAATTAATTTAGCTCCAGGTCGTGTGGACTCTCCTCCTACATCAATAACATGTGCTCCTTCGTTAATCATTTGACGAGCATGTTTGATCGCCGAGTTTAGTTTATTAAATTTTCCACCGTCTGAAAAACTATCAGGAGTTACATTTAGTACTCCAAAAATTACAAATTTATTTAAATGAAGTCCCAATATTTTTTTTCTTTTTTTTGAAATATAGCTTACTTTTCTTAAAACAGTTTTTTTTATATGAGTGGGTAAATTCTTAATTTCGGTAATATTTATATTTTTAAATTTATTCTTTTTTCCTCTATTTATAATTTCGATGTTACTAAATGCTAATTTTTTATTTCCACAAATCGGTAGTGCTTTCTTTGATTTAATAAGATTATACGCGTTTAAACCATAAGATAAGCTCATGGGTCTTACATAAATTTTTTGCATTTAAATGAAGTTTAGGTCAACTTCGGCTTTAAACCAATTGAACCAAGTGCAGATTCTTTTTTTCCTTTTCCTTCACTTTGATCTGGCTTATCGGAATGTCTAGATGGGAAAGTATCATTATATAATATGTTTGAAATTTCATCAAAGGTTAAGGTTTCATAGTCCATTAACGCTTTAGCTAATTTATGGAGATCGTCAATTTTATCTGCCATTATAACTTGTGCTTTTTTATATCCCTCAAACACTATTCTCTTTACCTCTTTATCAATTTTTTGAACTGTCTCCTCAGACATGCTTTGATTTTTCGTAATTGATCTTCCTAAAAAAACTTCTTCTTCGTTGTCACCATATGCAATTGGTCCAAGCTCATCTGACATTCCATATTTTGTAACCATATCTTTTGCAATTTGAGTTACCTTGCCAATATCGGAGCTTCCTCCACCGCCTGCACCTGTTGTAACTTTATCTTTGCCAAAAATTTTTTCTTCAGCAACTCGTCCACCCATTGCCATCGCGATCATACCTTCAAACTGGTCTTTGGATTGATAATCCTCATCTTTTTCTGGAAGCCACATTACCATTCCTCCAGCCATACCTCTTGGAATAATTGTAGCTTTATGCATTTTTATATTTTTAATTTTAACGTTCAACCCAACAATGGCATGTCCAGCTTCGTGGTAAGCCGTCAAACGTTTATCATCTTCGGTGATAACTTTTGAACGTCTCTCAGCTCCCATCATAATTTTATCTTTAGCCTCTTCAACATCGATCATGGTAACAATTCTTTTATTTTTTCTAGCAGCTAATAAAGCTGCTTCATTAACGATATTTGCTAAGTCAGCTCCTGAAAATCCTGGTGTCCCTCTTGCTATTGTTCTTAAATCAACATCTGGACCGGTTTGAATTTTTTTTGCATGCACTTTTAAAATTGCTTCTCTTCCAATTATATCTGGTCTTGGAACAATAACTTGTCTGTCGAATCTACCGGGTCTTAACAAAGCAGGATCTAGTACGTCCGGTCTGTTAGTAGCTGCTATCAAAATAACTCCATCATTAGTTTCGAAGCCGTCCATTTCAACAAGTAGCTGGTTTAAGGTCTGTTCTCTCTCATCGTTACCACCGCCAAGACCTGCGCCTCTGCTTCTTCCTACTGCATCAATTTCATCAATAAAAATTATGCATGGTGAATTTTTTTTACCTTGTTCGAACATGTCTCTTACTCGAGATGCACCAACACCTACAAACATTTCAACAAAATCAGATCCTGAAATGGTAAAGAAAGGAACATTCGCCTCTCCAGCAACAGCTCTCGCAATTAACGTTTTTCCTGTTCCAGGAGGTCCAACCAACAAAGCACCTTTTGGAATCTTGCCACCTAACCTTTGATACTTTCTTGGGTCTTTTAAAAATTCTACAACTTCTTCTAATTCTTCTTTAGCTTCCTCTACACCAGCAACATCTTTGAATGTAACACGCCCTTTAACCTCATTCATGAGCTTTGCTTTGGATTTTCCAAATCCCATGGCTCCGCCTTTGCCGCCCTGCATTTGTCTCATGAAGAATATCCAAACACCTATAAGCAGTAACATTGGGAACCAGGATAAAAGTATCCCAAAGAAAGATGGCATTCCATCCTCTGACGGTCCCGCAGTAATTGCCACTCCCTTATCAGTTAATTTTTGTACTAGTTCAGGATAATTAGGTGCG
>MDSV01168003.1_pt1 | contig 11604 bp, 8 predicted proteins | sample 810851 | NCBI WGS metagenome assembly MDSV01 (sample SAMN05326640, study PRJNA326480) | marine metagenome | isolation source: seawater | place: Atlantic Ocean: North East | collected 2012 | reverse complement strand
TCCAAATATGACTAAGCTAAGTTCTATTTTCGAAACAGATCATAAAGAACTAAGAAATAAATTTAGAGCAGATGATTTAGATAAAATAAATCAATTACTAAGTATTTCCCAGTCTGACAACCTAGAATCTGAAACCATTAGACAAGCAAGACTTCTGGAAGGCTCGTTAAGAAACACAGGAATTCATGCTTGTGGTGTGATAATAACACCAGATGATATCAAAAATTTTGTACCTATTGCAACTGCTAAAGATTCAGATTTATTTGTTACACAATTTGATAATGCTGTGGTTGAGCAAGCAGGGTTACTTAAAATGGATTTTTTAGGTTTAAAAACTTTAACTCTTATTAAAGATACCATCAAAATTGTTAAAGCTAAATACGGAATAGAATTAGACCCTGACAATTTTCCGATTGACGATAAAAAAACTTTTGAATTGTTTCAAAGAGGAGAAACCGTCGGAATTTTTCAATACGAATCACCTGGAATGCAAAAGCATTTAAAAGATTTAAAACCTACAGTTTTTGATGATCTTATTGCAATGAATGCATTATATCGTCCAGGTCCAATGGAGTATATTCCAAGTTTTATCAAAAGAAAACATGGAGATGAAAAAATAGTTTATGACCTTCCAGAAATGGAAGAATTCCTAAAGGACACATATGGAATTACAGTATACCAGGAACAAGTTATGCTATTATCTCAAAAAATAGGCGATTTTTCAAAGGGTGAAGCAGATATTCTTAGAAAGGCTATGGGTAAAAAGCAAAAGGATGTGCTGGATAAAATGAAACCCAAATTTTTAGAAAATTCAGAGAAGAAAGGGTTTAAGACAGAAAAAGTAGAAAAGATATGGAAAGATTGGGAAGCATTTGCGAGTTATGCTTTCAATAAATCTCATTCAACTTGCTATGCCTGGATTGCATATCAAACGGCATATTTAAAAGCTAATTATCCTGCTGAATATATGGCTTCTGTATTATCCAATAATATGAATGATATAAAAAATGTTACTTTTTTTATGGGTGAATGTAAAAGAATGAAGTTAGAGGTTTTAGGTCCAGATTTAAATGAATCATATTATAAGTTCTCTGTAAATAAAGATAATGCGATACGTTTTGGGATGGGTGCTATTAAAGGAGTTGGTGCTTCTGCAGTCAAAGCTATTGTTGGTGAAAGGAAGTTAAATGGTCCGTATTTATCAATATTTGAACTGTCACAAAGAGTTGATTTAAGGGCCGCAAATAAAAAAGCATTCGATAGTTTGGCGGCAGCGGGAGCATTTGATTCATTTAAAATTAATAGGGCTCAATATTTTCATGATAATGGAGATGGAATAACTTTTATCGAAAAAATCTTGAGACATGGAAATAAGTTTCAAGAAAATAAGAATTCTTCGCAGGTAAGCTTATTTGCAGGAACAAATGATATGCATGTATCAAATCCAGAGATACCTCAGGCTGAACCATGGCCAACTATTGAAAAGTTAACAAAAGAAAAAGATGTTATTGGTATTTATATTTCAGGTCATCCCCTTGATGATTTCAGAGTTGAAATGGAGTCATTTTGTAATGGTGATGTGAGTGTATTTAAGTCTCTTAAAGATTTTGTCAATAAAGAAATTAACGTAGCAGGAGTTATCACTGAAGTTGAGCACAGAGTAAGTAGACAAGGTAAAGGTTGGGCATTTTTTGTTTTAGAGGATTATGTTGACTCATATAATTTTAGAATTTTTGGAGAAGAATATCTAAGGTTTAAGCATTTTCTAACCTTAAATAACTTTCTACATATTAAAACCAAGATTACTGAAGGGTGGTTAAATAAAGAAACTGGAGTTAGAGGGGATCCAAGGATTCAGTATACCAATTTCAAATTATTACAAGATGTAGTTAAGACATTTGCTAAAAAATTATCAATTCAACTTAAATTAGATGACATTAAAAATGAAAAAATAAGTTTGATAAAATCCCTTTTAAGTCAATATGACGGTTCGCATAATTTAAGTTTTGTTGTGTATGATGACGAAGAAAAAATTATGGTTGAGATGGATAGTGAAAAACATAAAGTAAATATTTCCCCTAAACTTCTAAGTGAACTTGAAGTAAAAAATATTTTTTACAAATTAAATTAGATAAAATACTTATTTTTGGGCTTTAAAATAAAATTATGGCATTAGAGATTACAGACAGCAATTTTGAAGAAATAGTATTAAAAAGTGATAAACCAGTACTGGTTGATTTTTGGGCAGCTTGGTGTGGTCCTTGCAGAATGGTTGGTCCGATAATAGACGAGCTGAGTGAGGAATATGAAGGGAAAGCTATTATAGGAAAAGTTGACATCGATTCTAATCAACAATATGCCGCTCAATTTGGTGTAAGAAATATCCCTACTGTTCTTGTATTTAAGAGTGGTGAGCTTGTTGACAGAAAAGTTGGAGTTTCTTCCAAAAATGACTATGCACAAACATTAGATAGTTTGTTCTAATAATATCACAAGATTAATTTGAATAAAAATATTTGTTCTAATGAAAATCAAATGTATATTTGCTCACACTAAATTGGTCTGGTAGTTCAGTTGGTTAGAATACATGCCTGTCACGCATGGGGTCGCGGGTTCGAGTCCCGTCCAGACCGCTAAAAAACCTTCTAAAATTGAGAAGGTTTTTTTATTTTTATATTATGAATAAAAACAGATTTATTTCCTTAATAATTCTCTTGTTTTTTTGCAAAGTACTAACTGCCCAGAATTTTATCAGTCAAACAATTGAGTATGATGGAAACACGAGGGAATATGAGTTATATATTCCAATGAATTACTCTCAAGATGTTTTATCTCCACTAATGTTTAATTTTCATGGTGGAAACGGTAATTCAGAGGGACAAATTGCTATTTCTGACATGAGAAACTTAGCAGATGAAAATAATTTTATTTTGGTATATCCACAAGCAATCGCTGACCCCACTGATGATGGATCTTTAAACTGGATCTTCAAAGGTGACTCTGATCATGATGATATTTATTTTGTCGATGCTTTAATTTCAGAGCTGTCAAATCAATATCAAATTGATTTAGAAAGGATTTACGCATGTGGTTATTCTTTAGGTGGTGAATTTGTATATGAATTACTATGTCGTTTAAACAATAAAATTGCTTCAGGTGTAGCTGTTGCAAGAACGATGGGTCAATATCAATATGAAAATTGTAACCCTGAACATCCTACTGCAATAATGACAATTCTTGGAACTGAAGATTATGAATCAAATTATAATGGTGTAGTTTATAATGGTGTAACATATTATATTTCTGCCGATGATACTCATCAATATTGGGTAAATTTTAATAATACAGAAAATGATCCAATTGAAATTGAGCTTCCTGATTACAGCAATATTGATGGCTCTAGTGTGACTAAAAGGGTTTGGGAAAATGGAGATTCTTGTGTATCAGTTATTGAGCTTAGAGTTAATGGAGGTGAACATGATTGGCCTGGGAGCTTTGGCAATATGGATATAAATTCAGATAATGAAATTTGGGATTTTGTGTCGAAATACTCAATTAATGGTTTAATTGAAGATTGTAGTCTTTCTCTAACTAATAATGAAGGTTACAGCGATTTTTCTTATTATCCAAACCCGATTGATTCATATTTAAATATAAATAATCAATCAAAAAATGAAAGCGTAATTATCTTTGATATCAACTCAAAGTCTGTTTTTGATTCAGAATTAATTATTGGCAACAATATATTAGATATTTCAGACTTACAATCGGGAATATATAGCGTCAAGATTGGTCTAAAAACATTTAAAATATTAAAGAAATAATTTAATTAAATGCTAGCAAAAACAAGTAAATATCTTATTATAATAATAATCTTGATTACAGGTTGCTCAGAAAATAAAGATGAAAAAATCGAAAATATCAGACTTAATGAGAAATTAGCCAAAGAACTGGTGTCTCTTTCGGTAAAATGTGTTGATAAAAAATATCCATATAAAATTGGATACAGATTTAGTGATGAAAGTTGGTTAAAGCCACACTATGAACTTACACCCTCGTTTTATGGGTGCTGGGATTGGCATTCTGCTGTTCATGGGCATTGGGCGATGGTCAAAATATTAAAGGATTATCCAGAAATAACGGACAGAGATGTTATTTTATCGAAACTTGATAAAAATCTAAGTAAGGAAAATTTAAATAAGGAATATCAATTTTTTAAACAAGATTTTGCAAAGGGATTTGAAAGGACATATGGTTGGGCTTGGTTAATGAAATTATATTCTGAACTAGTTTCTTGGGATAATGTTAAAGCTCAGAAATGGGCAAATAATATGAAGCCGCTTGTCGATCTCCTTAGTGAAAGAACCATATTATTCTTGGATAAACTTTCAACTCCTCTTAGACCAGGAACTCATGCGAATACTGCATTTTCATTTTCACTTATGATGGAGTATTCTATAGTTGCAAATGACAAGTTATTATTTAACAAGATTAAGGAATATAGTCTTCAAAATTTTCTAGAAGATATAGATTGCCCTGTGCAATATGAGCCCTCAGGCACAGATTTTCTTTCCCCTTGCCTTGCTGAGGCTGCATTAATGTCTCAAATTCTTGAAAAAAGAGAGTTTAATGACTGGTTGTATAAATTTTTACCTTCATTTCATAAAGGGAGTTTTGGTAAGATAATCAACCCACCTGAAGTACTTGATCCAGAAGATCCGGGTATCGGTCACTTAATTGGTTTAATGTTTCACAGAGCATGGACTTTAAAAGATATTGCAAAAAAACTTGAAAAGAATAGTGATAAAAGTTTATTATTAAAGATTGCAAAAAATCACTCTGAGGCAGGTTATAATATTATGTTTGAAAGTGGTTATGGAGGTGAGCATTGGCTAGCAACCTTTGCAATATATAATTTCTCCAAATAAATTTTCAAGCTAACCTATTAAGTAGCAACGATTAGATTATCACCATCTATATTTGCAGAATAACACGGAAGTGAATTAGAGGTTTCACAGGTGCTATCAAAAGAGTAATTATGATTAGCACATTTAAAAATATTTCCAGATTGTAAGGACCACTGGTTTTGAGTTCCTTGGTGAGGGCAAACGTTTGTATAAGCCTGAATATGATCAGAGCTAATTCTTAAAAACAACATGCTGAGTCCTATGCTGTATCCATTCATCCAACCACCAACAGACGATAAATTTGAAAAATTTGGATGAGTTAAATCAATTGTAAATACATTTCCCGACGAACTAAATCCTAACGGATCATTATTATTATCATTATTGTCTGATCCACCATTTTGATCATTACCACCTGAATTATAGTTATCAGAATCATCACCAGTAGAGCATGCTTCTAAAAATGATAGTCCAAAAAAAGCGAATGCTATAGTAGGACAAACTTTTTTTAAGAATTCCCTTCTGTTTTCTAATTTTTTTTTCATTTACTAAAAATTATTTGTTTCTAAATTATAATTGTAAAATTCAATATTTGTGCCAAAAACCCAAATATATTTTGGTACAGAAGTTGTAAACTTTATATTAAATTGTTTAACATGAAATATAAATTACTATTAATATTACTATTCACTAACTTAATATATTCTCAAACAACTCATCAATTAAATTGGAATATGTCAAGTACTAATCAGCAGATTACAATCGCTGTTGATGATGTCGTTATATGGACATGGGGTTCAGGAACACATAATCTCAGATCCACTGGAGGTATGGAAATGTTTGAAAGTGATTATTATGGTCCAGGTTACCAGTTTTCACATACATTTACTGTTCCTGGTGTAACAACATACATATGTGATCCGCACCCAAACTCGATGTATGGTACTGTAACTGTTACTGCGACCGCATCAGTGGGAGAGCAAGATCTATTCAATTTTAATATTTCCCCTGTACCAGCATCTGACATTATTAATATTTCTTTTGACAATATTGGCAATGATCAAATATCAATTGAAGTATACGATTTGCTTGGAAGACAAAATATGAGTACTATTTCAAATGTTACAAATGGAAAAACCAGCTTAAATATTTCAGGATTAACTAGAGGTATTTATATAGTAAAAGCGACAAGCGGCTCAACAACTTCTGTCAGAAGATTTATTAAAGAGTAATTCTAAAATATTCTTAAAATATTAAACCCAAAGAATATTTGACGTTTAGTCCAGTCACCTTCAGCATCTAAAATGACTGAAACATCATCAATGCTTTGCGTATTTGAAAATATTAATTGGAATACATGACCTCCGGTTTCAATATCTATTCCCAGACTGATTGCGTCAGAATTTGATGAATTTTCAACCCTATTTAAGTTTGCAAAATATTCTAAATTTAGTGCAGTTCGTTTATTAATTTTGTAGCTGGTGCCTAGTCCTAAAGCATAATTATACTCTCTGTCAAAAGTTGTGAAAACTGGCAACCCATTTTCGAAAACTACTTCCCCATTTTCAAACAGAAGCCTTTCCTCATTGTAGTTTCTTTTAATGAATGAAGGAGTTAGCTGAAATGAAAGCTTTTCACTAATTCTATTGGATATTAATAATTGAGATAAAAATATTGATCGATCAGAAAATGACAAATCAACACCTGGAGCCATGAAATCAGATGAATTATAATTAAAACTATTATAAATTGAAATATTTACAGGAAAATTAGATTCTTGGCTTGTTATTTTATTTTTGAAATTTATTGTATACGTTTTCTTCAATGACTCTCTACTAAATCCAACTTGAAAATTATCAGAAAGTCCATAAAACATTTCAATTTTGGTATTTGCTATATCAAGTCCAAAAAGAGTTTTAATTCCTCCGTTAATAGACCCAAATCTATGAGCAACATATAAAAAAAGCTCTTTTTTATTTGATTGTTTAGTTGATTGACCATTAATTATCTTATGAGCTTTAAAAGTCGATAATCCAACTTTATAATCTTCATTGTTATAATCAATTTCTTCTAATAAACTATTTTGGCTAATTATCGAATTACAGAATATAATAATAAAAAAAAATGTAAAAAACTTTAAATTATTGTTTTCTTTCATAAACGAAATTTAAGTTAATTTTTACTTCTTCGTCTATTTTTTTAAAAACAATTTTTGGAATTTTGACTTTGTAGTCACTTAGCATAACGGAAAATCCGGATGAAAGTTCTATTTTTTCATCTATTTTTCTGATTTTAGCTTTTGTGATAATATCATTATTGACGCCCTTAATGGTTAATACACCTTTAATTTCATGTTCTTTAAAGTCTTGAGTTAATTCCTTTAGACTAAAGTTTTTTATTTGACCTTCAAATGTTGACTTAGGATACACATTGCTTTCTAAATAGTTTTCATTGAAATGTTCTTGCATAAGCCCTAATCTGAAATCAAAATCACTTATAAGTATAACTGCTGCAATTTGACCAGTGGATAAATCTATTATAGAAACTGTATTGTTATTATTTGCCTTAATGGGCTCAAAGGCTGCTTTGGAACCGTCAAATTTTGTCACTCCTTTATCAGTGTAAAACTGTTGGGATAAAAGAAATTGCTGGCTAAAAATTAATATAAATAATAACAAAAGATGTCTCATACCTTAAAAAACCCAAATACTATACCAAAAAATTTATACATTAGCCGTTTGACTTTTATATATGAAAAAAGTATTTGTAAGCGGTGGTTCTGGTTATATTGCAATGTATTGCATAAAGATTTTATTAGAAAAGGGATATTATGTAGTAACTTCAGTTAGAGAGGAAAGTCAAATTGACTTTGTTAAAAAATCATTAATTAAACACAATGTAGCTTTTGAAAATTTAAATTTTACAATTTTAGATCTTTTAAAAGACGAGGGCTGGAATGATGCATTAAAAGGATGTGAGTACGTTCTGCATGTTGCTTCACCAGTAATTCCTGGTGATGTTGATGAAGATTCTCTGGTGAAGCCTGCAGTTGAAGGGATGACTAGATGCTTAAATGCGGCAATTAAAAATGGTGCTAAAAAATTTGTCCAAACTTCGTCTTACGCTGCTATATACGGAAATGATAAATCTGAGCATGGTGATGACGATTGGACAGATTTATCAAATAAAAATTTGCTTCCCTATGAAATCAGTAAAACAAAGTCTGAAAAAAAAATGTGGGAAATGGTGGAAAGGTCAGATATAACTGCTTGCGCTATTAATCCAGTATTAGTTTTAGGTCCATCTTTAACAGGAGTGCTTAGCATGTCAAATAGATTAACTATAAAAAAATTATTCAATTTACCATTCGTTCCTGATATGGCAATCAGTGTTGTAGGTGTTATGGATGTAGCTGATGCTCATGTAAGAGCAATGGAGTCAACAAAATCAAACGGAAAAAGGTTTTTACTTTCTGAAAAAACAATTAAACTAGTGGAGTTAACAAAGATTCTAAAAAAAGCGGGCTTTAAAAAAGTACCTACTAGAGTAATTCCTAATTTTATTTTCAAATTTATTGCTCTGTTTATCCCATCATTGAGGTCAATCGCAAAAAGGTTGGGTACTTTTGAAAAACTACACACAAAAAATGCTAATGATATTCTTGAGTGGTTTCCAAAAAATGCAGAAATCGAAATAATTAATTCTGCTAAACAACTATTTGATGTTGGTATATTAAAAAATTAATTATCTTTGTATTGTGTTGAACTTGTATTAATTTACAAGTGGTTTTTTAAAACCAATGAAAGCTTTCCTTTTGGGAGGCTTTTTTGTTTTAGTATATCGAAAACGTTTTCGTGTTTTGATGTATTTATATTATTGAATTTTTACGAAAACGTTTTTTTTATTGAATAATTTTTAAAGATTATGTATTTTTTATAATAATTAGACAATCTAAATTTCTTTTTTGTTTTTTTTCAAAAAAATAGTTCTACAAATCATTAAATTAACTTAAAATAAATTAATCTTAACATGAGAAAATCAATACTAAACTTTGCTATTGCTTTTATTGCTGTTTGTACAGGTTTACAAGCGCAAAGCCTATCAGGTTCTGTTACTGATTCTGAAGACGGAGAACCTTTAGTAGGCGTTAATATAGTTGTTCAAGGACAAAGTCAGGGAGCTGTTTCTGATTTTGATGGTAATTTTACAATATCAAATTATGAATCTGGATCAACATTAGTTTTTAGCTATGTTGGCTATAAAACTTTGAACTTAAAAATTTCATCAACAGATTTTATTTCTGATAATTTTTCCGTTTTGATGGATAAGGATCTTAGTGAATTAGATGAGGTAATAATAATCGGCTATGGATCTCAAAAACTGAGTGATATTTCTGGAGCAGTCTCGACAGTTAATTCAGACGCAATTGAAGCTTCTTCACCAATAAGAGTTGAAGACGCGTTACAGGGTCAAGCATCAGGAATAAACATTATATCAAGTGGTTCACCAGGTTCTAAACCTACTGTTTTAATAAGAGGTATTACTTCTTACGCTGGAAATGATCCACTTGTAGTGATCGATGGAATTTCTGCTTCAATCGATGATCTAAACTCCTTAAACCCAAACGATGTTAAATCAGTAAATGTATTAAAAGACGCTGCACTAGCTTCTATCTATGGAGTTAAAGGTGGAAGTGGAGTTATTGTGATTACTACAAAATCTGGAGAAAGAAATTCTGAAACTAAATTCACCTTAAGTACATCTGTTGGTAATCAAGAGGTGGTAAAAACAATAGATGTTTTAAACGCAAGAGAATATGCGGTAATTTTGAATGAGGCTAGTTCAAATGCAGGTGAGGGACTTGTATTTCAGGATATTTCTGGGTTTGGGGCTGGAACAAATTGGCAAGATGAAGTTCTTGTTGATGCACCAATTGTTAATCATTCTATTACAGCATCTGGAGGTAGTGAAAACACCTCTTATTATGTTTCTGCAGCATACACTGGACAGGATGGTGTAGTTGCAGGTGGTGAAAAATCTTTTTTTAACAGAACCAATTTTACGACTAATATTAACACTGATTTAACAGAAAAAACAAAACTATTAGTAAATATTAATTACTCAAATATAAAAGGCAAAAGTTTAGCTGAAAACGGTATAACAAGTGTGTTATCCAATGCGTTAAATTTTGATCCAACTGTAAGTCCATATGAAAATGGTACATTTGGAATAAGTGAAACAATTACTCAAGAAATTGTTAACCCACTAGCTCAAATTGACAATACATATAATAAAAATAAAGTTGACAAGGTTCAAGGTAAAATTGAACTTCAACATCAGCTAATGGAAAATCTTAATATTACATCTAGATTCGGATACACATACGTAAATATCTACGACAAAGGATTTGTTCCTTTCCAATTTTACGGAACCGGACATAACCAAACAAATGCTAATCCAGATTTGAGTCCTATAGTTACTATTGATAGTGAGGGAAATATTACTTCAACTCACAACAGAGTATTTGAGGGAAACACAAATTTCTTTAACTACACATATGAGCTTTATGGAAATTATGACTTTACAATTGATGAAATCCATAGTTTTCAAACTGTAGCTGGTTTTTCAATCGGTGAAGGTAAAGGAGGTAATATTTCAGCAACTAACGAAGACGTTCCATTTAATTCATGGGATTATGCTGATGTGAGTGCCGCTACCGGAAATGCTTCACAGCAAACATCAGGCTCATGGCAATATGTTAATAGAAACCTATCTTACTTTGGAAGGATTTTATATGACTATGATGAAAAATACTATGCCTCTTTTACAGGAAGAGTTGATGGTAGTACATCTTTTGGTAGAAACAATAAATTTGCATTTTTTCCATCAGCATCTATTGGATGGGTTATTTCGAAAGAAGACTTTTTTGATGAAGTTCCTGTCTTAGATTATCTAAAATTTAGAGCAAGTTATGGTACTTTAGGAAATGACAATATTAATCCTCAATTTTCCCTAATTTCAACATTCCCTAGTTATGTATTTAACGGTACTATTACTCCGGGTTCTTCTCTAGGATCTATTCCTAATGATGATGTCTCTTGGGAAAATCAAGTGCAAATGAATGTTGGTATTGATACAAGAATATTTAACGATAAGTTTTCCCTTTCAGTTGACTATTTTAATAAGACAGTTGACGATTTATTATTTAGTCCAAATCTTTCTTTATATCTTGGTGTTCCTTCCTATCCAACAACTAATATTGGAAGTACAAAAAGTACTGGAATTGATGCTACAATTTCATTAAACACTTCTGTTGGAGATTTATTAATTTCATCTGATCTAAATTTCACAACAGCTGAGAATGAAGTTATTTCAATAAATAACGGAGATAAATATATTTGGGGAGCTGGATATGGAATCCCTTATAGAAATATTGTAAGATTTGAAGAAGGATTCTCACCAGGCTATTTCTTTGGTTATGTAACCGATGGTATTTTCCAAACTCAAGATGAGGTTAATAATCATGCAACTCAAAATGGTGCAGTTCCTGGTGACATTAGGTTTGTTGATATAGATGGTGACGGTATTGTAAATGACTCTGACAGAACACAAATTGGTGATCCATTTCCAGATTTTACAATCGGATGGAACTTAAATTTAGATTACAAAGCATTTGATTTAAGTGTATTTACCTATG
>MDSV01098624.1_pt1 | contig 11604 bp, 13 predicted proteins | sample 810851 | NCBI WGS metagenome assembly MDSV01 (sample SAMN05326640, study PRJNA326480) | marine metagenome | isolation source: seawater | place: Atlantic Ocean: North East | collected 2012 | reverse complement strand
ACAAAGAATTGCAAACGGTCAAGAGCCTGAAAATATTGATAAAGAATTTTTACGTCTTTGGTTTACAAAAAACTGTGACCCCTACAATGACGATGTTCTTCCCGACGCTCCCAGCGAGCTTGTGGCAGAGCTTTCTGCAAGATATATATTGCTGTACGAATTAATTACTGGAGAAAAATTTATTTTTCCAAACCTTATTAACATAAATGAACGAATTACAAAAAACATAAAGGAAATACTATGAAAGCCATTATAATAATGGGCTCAACCTCTGATCAGAGCCATGCAGATAAAATTACTGCTGTTTTGGATGATTTGGGCGTCAGGCATGAAGTTCATGCTGCTTCGGCTCATAAAAACCCAGAAAGGGTTTTGAAAATTATTAGATCTGTGAAGAAAGAAGACCTTGCTGTCTTTGTTACTATTGCGGGCAGATCAAACGCCCTGTCGGGGTTTGTTGCCGCCAACTGCAACAAGCCAACCATTGGCTGCCCTCCCTTTAAAGACAAGGTTGATATGAGCATTAATATTCATTCAACGCTACAAATGCCTAGCAAAACCCCAGTTCTTACGGTTCTTGATCCTGGTAATTGTGCAATTGCGGTTCACAGGATTTTAAACCTCGGTTCAGTGTGAGTAGCATTTCTCCAATTGATGGGAGATACAAAAAAACCGTTTCTGAGTTAGACGCGTTTTTTTCAGAGCAAGCCTTAATGCGCTACAGGGTCTTGGTTGAAACTAAATACCTTTTTGCTCTTTTAAATCATAGGTCGTTTGAAAATAACAAGCCCTTAAGAAAAAAAGATATCAATTTTTTGTCTGATCTTTATGAAAACTTTTCTCCTAGAGACTTTAACCAAATAAAGCGTGTTGAATCTAAAACAAAACACGATGTAAACGCCGTTGTTGAGTTTGTGTCTCAAAAACTTATATCAATTGGAAGAGGGGATCTTTGTCCGCTGGTACACTTCGGGCTCACCTCAGAAGATATTAATAACATTTCTTATTCTTTAATGGTTAGAGATGCTACAAAAAAAATCATGCTACCCAACATTAAAGCTGTTTTAAAAGAGCTAAAAAAGGTTGCAAAAAAAACATCTACTATGCCCCTTCTTTCTTTAACTCACGGGCAGCCAGCTACAACCACAACGCTTGGCAAAGAACTTTTTGTGTTTATTTCTCGCGCCGAAAGACAGGTTGATTATATAAGAAATGTTTCTTTTTTGGCAAAACTATCTGGAGCCACCGGAACATATGCTGCGCACTCTATAGCCTTTCCAGAGGTTTCCTGGGGCGCTTTTTCTAAAAAGTTTATTAAAAGTTTGGGCTTAGAACAAAACCCTATAACAACACAGGTTGAGCCTGGAGATTCGTTGGCTGAGCTGCTTCATGTCTTTGTACGACTTAACAACATTTTTGCAGACTTTTCTGTTGACATGTGGTTATATATAAGTAGAAATATTTTTATTCAAAAAAATAGGTTGGGCGAAGTTGGTTCTAGCACAATGCCGCACAAAATTAATCCTATCTTTTTTGAAAACGCAGAGGGAAATCTAGATGTTGCTAATAACAGCTTTACCTTTCTTGCGTCCAGAATTACCCGGTCGCGAATGCAAAGAGATCTAAGCGGTAGCACCGTTTTTAGAAACATTGGTGTTGGGTTTGCTCACTCTCTTCTTTCTTATAAAAACCTTGTTAATGGCATATCTCGTTTGGCCCCAAATAAAAAACAAGCCGCAAAAGAGCTTGAAAACAATTGGAGCGTTTTAGCCGAAGCCGTACAAACCGTCCTTAGAAAGTCTGGTGATGCCTCTGCTTACAATAAAATTAAAAAACTTACTCGCGGCAAACCCTTAAATCAAAACTCCTATGTCAAAATGATTAATGCTCTCGATCTAAAAAAGAGAGACAGGGATGTTTTGCTGTCTTTAGTGCCGTCTTTATATTTGGGTGAAGTTGCTAAAATTTTAAAGGACCTATAATATGTGTGGTATTATTGGTCTATATCATCCTGAAAAAAGCGTTGCCGGTGAAATTTATGATGCGCTCATTCAGGTTCAACACCGCGGACAAGACGCTGCTGGCATAGCTGCGTGGGACAACAATAAACTGTCTATGCACAAAGATCTGGGGGTTGTAACTGAAGTTTTTAAAACCAATGAATCATTAAGTCTTGATGGAAACATTGGAATTGGCCACGTACGATATCCAACGGCGGGCTGCTCAGATGTTTCTGAAGCTCAGCCATTTTACTCTACAAACCCCGCAACTGTTGCTCTAGCTCACAACGGAACCCTTACAAACAGTGAGAGTATGAGGAATTTTTTGTTAGAAGCACATTTTTGCCAATTTAACACCAAATCAGATTCCGAGGTTTTGTTAAACCTTTTTGCTTTTGAACTTTCTCAAACAAAATTTGATGTCCTTAAAAATGAACATGTTTTCGCTGCGCTCAAAAAAGTTTATTCACGATGTGAGGGGGGCTTTGCTGTAACTATGATTGTTGGCGGCGTTGGTCTTGTTGCCTTTAGAGACCATAACGGCATACGCCCTTTGGTTTTAGGAAAAAACGGTGGGGGCTCTCGCATGGTTGCCTCAGAAAGCTCGGCTCTTAGCGCGCTTGGCTATACCTTTGAAAGAGACGTTGCCCCCGGTGAGGCCATAATCATATCTGAAAGCGGGGGTCTTGACAGCTCTGTTTGTTCTTCTAAAACTGGCCACTCCCCGTGTTTGTTTGAGTTTGTATACTTTTCTAGGCCCGACTCTGTTATTGATTCAATTTCGGTTCATAAGTCTAGGCTGAGGATGGGAGACTACTTGGGCAAAAAAATTTTAAAAGAGTTCTCGCATCTTAAAATAGATGCTGTGATTCCTGTTCCAGACACCAGCAGAACCTCTGCAATGCAGGTTGCGCACAAGCTTGGAATAAAATACAGGGAGGGTTTTATTAAAAACAGATATATAGGAAGAACTTTTATTATGCCCGGACAAAGCATTAGAAAAAGATCTGTTGCCCACAAGCTAAGCCCAATTGAAATTGAGTTTAAGAATAAAAGCGTATTATTAGTTGACGACTCGATTGTAAGGGGCAACACTTCCAAAAAAATTGTGGAGATGGTTAGAAAAAATGGCGCAAAAAGCGTTTACTTTGCCTCTGCCGCTCCTCCCGTCAGACATCAAAACGTATATGGAATAGACATGCCTGCAACAAAAGAGCTTGTAGCTCACGGAAGAAGCGTTGAAGAAATTAAAAACTTTATTGGTGCAGACGAGCTCATTTACCAAGACATTGAAGACCTGAGAATGGCGGCTCATGTCGGAAATCCAAAGATTACAAAGTTTGAAGATTCTGTGTTCACGGGGAAATATTGTGCCGGTGAAATCTCGGAAGATTATTTGCAAAAACTTGAAAACAGCCGTACACGCAAACAATGAAAAATGTTTTGGTGGTCGGTTCGGGAGCAAGAGAGGTTGCTGTATCGCGAAAAATATCTGAAAGCAAAATTAAGCACGCCTTGTTTTGTGTCTCTGGTTTAGAAAATCCACAAATAAAGGGTCTTTGTGCTGATTATTTTGTTTGTCCTTTAAGTCAAATAAAAAACATTTGTGAATATGCCTTGTTACAAAAAATTGATTTAGTTTTTATTGGCCCCGAAAACCCGCTAGCTGACGGAATCGTAAACGAGCTTGAAGCTGTTGGTATTTCTTGTGTTGGTCCAAAAAAAGAGGTTGCAATGATTGAGACAAGCAAGGCCTTTGCTCGCAACATAATTGAAGGCTGTGCTCCGGAGAAAAATCCAAAAAGAAAGGAATTTAAGTCTTTGGTGGGCGTAGAGAGCTTTATTAACAAACTTAACAAAGACTATGTTATCAAATATGATGGCCTTATGGGCGGAAAGGGCGTAAAGATTTCTGGAGAGCACCTAGCCTCTGTTTCTGATGGATTAAAATATGCTCAGTCTTTGGTTGAGCGCGGCGGATCTTTTTTGGTTGAAGAAAAGCTGATAGGAGAAGAGTTTTCTCTAATGAGCTTTGTTGATGGAAAAACGTGTTGTCATATGCCGATTGTTCAAGATCACAAAAGGGCCTTTGAAGGAGACCTGGGGCCAAACACTGGGGGGATGGGAACATACTCTTTTGCCGACCACTCTCTTCCCTTTTTGAAAAACTCTCAAGTTATAGAGGCACAAAAAACGAACGAGCTTGTTGTAAAACAGCTGCTTAAGGAAACCGGCATTCGCTTTGTTGGTGTTTTGTATGGGGGTTTTATGTTAACTGGGAGTGGCATAAAGGTTATAGAATACAATGCGCGCCTTGGCGACCCTGAGGCGATGAACGTTTTAAGTTTAATGAAAACTGACTTTTTAAAGGTGTGTGGTGATATTGTTGGGGGCGCTCTTACTAAAAACTCGGTGGAGTTTGATGGGCTGTCAACTGTGTGTAAATACGCTGTTCCGGTTGGGTATCCAAACAACCCCTCAAAAGACTTTGTGGTAAATTGTAACAGCAAAGACCCTAGTATTTATTTGGCTTCTGTTAAGCTTGTTAAAAACAGGGTTGTCGCCTGCGGCTCAAGAACGGTTGCTGTTGTTGGAAAAGACAAAAACGTTTCAGTTGCTGAAAGGCTTGCTGAAAAACTCGTTTCATCTATTGGGGGCGACCTTTTTCATAGAAAAGACATTGGAACAGAGAGCTTAATTTCAGGCAGAGTCAATAGAATGGAAAAAATTCTTAAATGAGGCTTGCAGTACTAGGCTCTACAAATGGCACAGACTTAGAGGCCATAGTTTCGGCCATAAGGGGCGGCGCCCTTAATGCCTCTGTTGAGGTAATAATCTCAAATAATAAAAATTCTGGTATTTTAAAAAAAGCAAAAAAATACTCTATAAGCTCTTGCTATGTTTCACACAAAAATAAAAAGCGCGATGTTTTTGATCTAGAAATATCTCAAATTTTGGAGGAGAAAAAAATTGGTTTGGTTTTGCTGATTGGATTTATGCGCATCCTTTCTTCGTCTTTTATAGATCGGTGGGCTGGTAAAATTATTAACGTTCATCCCTCCCTTTTGCCAAAATATGCGGGAGGAATGAACAACTCTGTTCATGAAAGCGTTTTGCTTTCGGGCGATAAAAAAACAGGCTGTACAATTCATCTTGTTACAAAAGAGGTTGATGGTGGCCCTGTTTTGCTACAACTGTCTTGCCCTGTGGAGAGCGGCGACTCGGTTGAAGATTTAAAAAAAAGGGTGCAGGAGCTTGAAGGGCAGGCCCTTATACAGGTAATTAAAAACTGGAAAAAATATGAGCAACAAGCCCTTCTTTAGTTTAACTTTGTTTGTAGAAAGCGCTCTGCTTGCTTTGGTCTGCAGAAAAAAGCTTGTTAACGGGGGGGCTTAAGGCTTCCAGGACTATAATGAAACAAAAAATCTTTCCAAAAACTGCTTTATTTTCAGTGTCTAATAAAAAGGGGCTGGTTCCTTTTGCTTCTTTTCTGGAAAAAAATGGAACAAAAATTATTGCAAGCGGCGGCACCGCTGCTGTTCTCAAAAAAAACGGAATAAAAGTAAAAAAGGTTTCTTCTTTAACGGGATTTCCTGAAATATTTGGTGGCAGGGTTAAAACCATTAACCCTCACATCTCCGGCGGCATTTTAGGCAAGCGAGACCTTGATGCAAAAGAAGCAAAAAAAAAAACAAAATTTTATGGATTGATATGGTGGTTTGTAACCTCTATCCGTTTTCGAAGGTATCAAAAGACCCCAATTCAACCCTAGAAGATAAAATTGAAAATATTGATATCGGGGGGCCAACGATGATTCGCGCTGCTGCCAAAAACTACAAATGGGTTAGCGTTGTTGTAGATACGCAAGATTTTTTATCTATTAAAAAGGAGTTGTTAGCCGGAGGAATTACTGAAAAATTGAGGTTTGAGCTTTCTAAAAAAGCCTTTGGCCACTGTGCTGACTATGATGCCAAGGTTTTTGAAGTTTTGTCTGGAAAGGAAAATGAAAAAAGGTCTGTTCTTCGTTATGGAGAAAACCCACACCAGGATGCTTTTGTTGTTGATCATGGAGAGGCTTCCACGGGGTTGCCGCAGGCAAAACAAATACAGGGAAAAGCTTTGTCATATAATAATTTTTTAGATGGGGACGCCGCGCTTTTATGTTTAAATGAATTTAAAAAAGAGTCAGCCTGTGTTATTGTAAAACACAACTCTCCCTGTGGGGTTGGTGTTGGTAAAAGTATTGAGGCCGCCTATGAAAACTCTTTAAAAGTAGACAGCCTTTCTGCTTTTGGGGGCGTTGTTGCTCTTAATAAAAGATGTAGTACGTCTTTAGCAAAAAAACTAAATAAGGTTTTTTTTGAAATTATAATTGCTCCATCTTTTGATAGGGGGGCGCTTTCTGTTTTTTCGAAAAAAAAGAATTTGCGCGTCTTAAAGCTTGCTAAACACAAGCCCTCATCTTTTTCAATTAAAACAATTTCTGGGGGCAGTTTGGGCCAAGAAAACGACAAGTCTTCGTTAAGGGAAAGAGACCTAACCTTCCCAACAAACAAAAAACCTTCCAGCACACAAACCGCTTCTTTGCTTTTGGCTTGGAAGGTTGTTAAACACACAAAATCAAATGCTATTGTTGTTGCTAAAAATAATAAAATTATTAGTATTTCTGGAGGCCAAACTAGTCGGGTTGATGCTACCAACATTGCTTTTGAAAAAACTGATATTCCTAGGGGTTGCGTTGTTGCGTCTGATGCGTTTTTTCCGTTTAAAGATTCTATAGAAAAGATGGCCCGCTATGGCGTGTCTTCGATTGTCCAGCCGGGAGGATCAATTAGGGATAAAGAGGTTATCGAGTCTTGTAATAAAAATAAAATTTCTATGGCCTTTACGGGCTATAGGGTTTTTAAACATTAATTATGGGGTTAATATTATGAGAGAGCTTTTAAATAGGGTGTTGGGTTTTATCTTTTTCTTCTCCAAAAAAACCAAGCACTTCTTGTGGAAAAAAATCTACGACCGCCTAGCTAACACATATGAAATTTTTGACTGGGCTTTTATGAACTACGGGTTTGACTATGCAGACAAAAGCCGGGAGCCTCGCCTAAAAAAAGAAGATGAAAAATATAGGTATTGTATTCAGCTATATCACCACACCGTAGAAAAAATTTCCCTTAAGGGAAAAACCGTGCTCGAGGTTGGATCTGGTCGCGGCGGAGGAACATCTTATATTGCCAGGTATATGTTTCCAAAAAAAATAACAGGGGTCGACTATTCTAAAAATGCTGTTGTGCTGTGTAATAAAATTCACAGCGAAGACAATATGGAGTTTCTTGAGGGAGACGCATCAAGCCTCCCTTTTGAGAAAAACAGCTATGACGTTGTTGTCAATGTTGAATCTTCTCACTGTTACCCATCAATTCCCAGGTTTTTATCTGAGGTCGAGCGCGTTTTAAGGCCGGGCGGCCTGTTTGCATGGACAGATCTTTGTCCGGAAAAAGCAATGGCCTCCTATGAAAAAGACTTTAGTCGTTCTGGAATGAAGTGTGTTGAATCTTATGAAATCACAGACAGCGTTTTAAGAGCTCTTAACAAAGAAACAATTAATAAAACAAAGAACAGCCTTATTAAAAACAACGTTCCTTTACACCTCAGGGGTCTTATGAAAGACTTTAGCGGAATAAAAGACACGGGCATTTATAAAACCCTAAAAGATGGAAGAACAAAATATTGGTTTAAGGTTTTTCAAAAAACAAGTGGAGAAAAAAATGAAAGCAATACTTTGTAAAGAGTTTGGTCCTGTTTCTGACCTTGTATGGGAAGAAACCGCTGATCCGGTCGCCGGAAAAGGCGAGGTTGTTGTTGATATAAAAGCAGCCGGGTTAAATTATCCAGACAACCTGATTGTACAGGGACTGTATCAGTTTCAGCCCAAAAGACCGTTTTCTCCAGGGCACGAGGGTGCGGGAACAATTTCTTCGCTGGGTGAAGGCGTCAACAGGTTTAAGGTTGGAGACAGTGTTGCTTTTTTTAAGGGCTTTGGTGCTTTTGCTGAAAAAATAGTTATTCCTGCAGAAATGGTATTTTCTATCCCAGAGGGGCTTCCTCACCATGTAGCTGCGGGTGTTTTTATGGTGTATGGAACGAGCTATCATGCCCTTGTCCAGAGGGCGGACATTAGAAAGGGTGATGAGGTTTTGGTTTTGGGGGCATCTGGCGGCGTTGGCCTGGCTGCCGTAGACATAGCAAAGTCTTTTGGGGCGCGCGTCGTGGCGGCGGTATCAACAAAAGAAAAGGCTGAGGTGTGCGCTCGTTATGGTGTTGATGATGTGGTTATCTATGGAGAAGAAAAGCTGAACAAAGAAGAACAAAAAGCCTTTACAAAGGATTTAAAATCAAAAAGTATAAACGGGGGTTATTCAATAATATATGATCCTGTTGGTGACTGCTTTGCTGAGCCCGCCCTACGGTCTATAGGTTGGGGTGGAACCTACTTGGTTGTTGGTTTTGCCGCGGGAAAAATCCCCTCTTTCCCCACAAACCTTATGCTGTTAAAGGGCTGTGCAGTTTCTGGTGTGTTTATTGGAAGATTTCAAAAAGAAGATCCAAAAAGGAGCTCACAAAACCTTTTAGAAATAGGGGGTTTGTTGGCGGAGGGAAAGCTTGCGCCCATGATTTCAGAAACGATTCCCATGAAAGATTCTGTTGGCGCAATTGAAAGGATTGCTAGGCGCGGCGTTGTTGGTAAGGTTGTTTTTATAAACAATTAACCAAACAACAAAAAAATACATAGCGAGAAAAGGGCTACCGAAGGCAGGGCTTTTTTAGGACGAGACCCAACCCTAATGTGTGTCATTATTGCAAAAAACATTAACGCTCCTATTCCCAAAAGACCAAGGCTGTTTATTTCGGGGTTTGTGTTCAACAACATTGTAGCAAACGAAAGCTTTAACACTCCCGTAAGGTCTCTTAGCCAGTCCGGGTAGTTATAGTCGTTTTTAAATTCTTTAATTATGTTTTCGTACCTTACAACCCAGACAAAGAAAAGGCTTGCTGCTATAATAATTTTTACCGCATCTATTATTAGTTCTGTGTTCATTTTTCTCCTATAGGTGGTCGGCTGGCAACAGCTCTTTCAGCGAAGCCATTGTGCGCCGAGTTATTGTATTTTCTTTGTCGCCTTTTTTAACAAAAATAGGCTTTCCAAAAACAATTTTAACCTTTTTTCTTTTAAATTTCTTGATTTTTTTTATTATTCCCCTTGTTCCTATAACGGCCGTAGGAATTATTGGAATTTCGTTTTTTATTGCAAAATAGGCGACGCCACGCTTTCCCTCTTTCAAACCATCCCCCTTAATTGTTCCTTCGGGGAAAATGCAAATCCTCTCTTTTTTAATTATTTGTTTTTGAATTTTTTTGATAGTTGATATTTGTACGCTTGATCTGTTAACTAACAACACGCCGTAAGACCACGGTCCCCAGGCCTTATACCAGGGAAGTTCTACCTGATCCTGTGCCATTAAAAAAGTGATTGGTTTTCTAACCGCTGCTGCTATTGGAACAGGATCAACATCATCAATGTGGTTTGGGGCTAATATATATGGTCCCTCTTTGGGTAGGTGGCTTGCCCCCCTAACAGAATATTTTGTTAATAAAAAACACAACAAAACAGAAACATAACCTAAAACATACCGAAACAGCTTGTTTCTTGGATGAGATTTTGTCATTTATTTAAAACGGGAGGTCGTCTTCAGCTGTTTGGTCTAGGCTTTCTTTTTTTGTCGGCTCTTGGTTCATTGATAGAGACGAATCTGAGCTTGACTCTCCCCCTCCTAAAATTTGAATGCCGCCATAGTTGTTTGCCACTACACCAGTAGAGTACTTGTCGTTCCCGTCCTTGTCTTGCCACTTATCTGTTTTTAAAGATCCCTCCACATAAACAAGGGTTCCTTTTTTAACATATGGTTGAACATACTTTTCTGCTGTTGCTCCAAAAACAGTGACCTTGGTCCATTCAGTTCTTTCTTGTATGGTTCCATCTTTGCTTTTCCAAGACTCGTTTGTTGCAACACTAAAAGACGCAACCGCGCTTCCTTCGCCCGTAAATCTTATCTCTGGATCTTGTCCCAGTCTTCCTATTAGCGTTACTTTGTTTACTGTTCCTTTTGCCATTTTGATTCCTTTAGTTAAGGTTTAGTTCATTATAAATTATATCAACTCTTCTTTTAAATTTATTGTCTTTTTTTAATAGTTCCGCAACCTTTTTATGTGCGTGCATAATTGTTGTGTGGTCTCTTCCTCCAAGATGAACGCCTATTGCGCTTAAGGGCATGTCTAACACCTCTCTTGCTAAATATGCTGCTACCTGCCTAGCCTGGGCAATGTTTTTTCTCCTAGACTGTCCCACTATTTCTTCTTGTGAGACAGAAAAAATACTACAGACACCGCTAACAACGTCTTGCATGTTTGCTTGACCATACCCCTGATCCCCGAGCCTTTCTCTAATAATTGATTCAACAAGAGATTCGTTTACCGTGTCTCCAGAAAGAGTGGTGTGAGCAAAAATTTTTGTTATACAGCTTTCAAGATCTCTTATGTTTGTGCGAACGTGTGAGGCAATTTTTTCAAGGTGTTCTCCGCTTATTTCCATGTTGTTTTGCTTGGCCTTAGTAGACAATATTGCAACTCTTGTTTCAAAATCTGGTGGCTGGATGTCCGCATGAAGACCGGACTCAAACCTTGACAGCAGCCTGTCTTGCAGTCCAACCATTTCCCCTGGATACCTGTCTGCCGTCATTACAATTTGTTTTCCTGCGGTATAAAGATCGTTAAAGGTGTGAAAAAACTGTTCTTGTGTTTGTTCTTTTCCTTGAAAAAACTGTATGTCGTCAATCAACAAAACGTCTGCCTTTCTATAAACTTTGGAAAAATCAAGGGACCTGTTTTCTTGGATGCTCGCAATAAAATCGTTTGTAAACTTTTCAGACGAGGCCAAAACAACGTTTAGTTGTTTTTTTCCCGCTATCAATTCGTTTGCAATGGCGTGCAGAAGGTGCGTTTTCCCCAACCCAACGCCCCCATAAACAATAAGAGGGTTAAAGTCTGCACTTCCCGGGGTGCTTGCCACTCTGTGCGCTGCGTTTTTTGCAAAAATATTATTTGGCCCCTCAATAAAAGAGTTAAAAACGTTACCCGGGTTTATGTTGCTTCTTCTTCCTGCGTTGCTTTGTTTTGTGGGCTCTTGTGAATCTATATCTACTGCAGAAATGTTTTGTTCAGACTGCGGGGCAATAGATATCTTTAGCTGAAGCGCTTCGTCTTTTTCTTTAAGCGATGAGAGTATAATGTCTTGGTAGTTGTTTATTATCCAGTCATAGGCAAACTGGTTTGGTGCTTCCAAAATAAATATATTGTTTGTTATTCCAACGGGAGAGAGTGTTTCAATCCATGCCTCGTAGGCGTGATTTGGTAGAGTCGTTTTTAAGTCTTCTGCTACATTTTGCCAAAAATTTTTATAATCCATTAGTTATCCACATCTTATTAACATTTTTTATATTTATATTTTATAACTTTACGCTCTTTTTTGTTTGAAGCATAGCTTTTTTGT
>MDSV01218222.1_pt1 | contig 11605 bp, 13 predicted proteins | sample 810851 | NCBI WGS metagenome assembly MDSV01 (sample SAMN05326640, study PRJNA326480) | marine metagenome | isolation source: seawater | place: Atlantic Ocean: North East | collected 2012 | reverse complement strand
ATTACAAATTATTGCCATATCGCAACCCGCTTGAAATGAATCCCTTATTTTGATGGAACAATTTTCTCCTGCTGCTCCCTCCATTGACAGATCATCACTTATTATCAGGCCTTGGTAATTTATCTCCTTTTTAAGTATGTCTTGAATCCATGTACTCGAGAAACTTGGAATGTTTGCATCAATTTCAGGAAATAAAATATGCCCACACATAACAATATCAAGTTTATCTTTTAACTCTATATAAGGCTTAATATCTGAGTCTATTAAATCTTCAATTGACCTATCGTCTATTGGTAATTGAAGATGACTATCTTCATAAACCCCTCCATGACCAGGGAAGTGCTTTCCTGTTGATTTCATCCCAGCATCATGCATGCCATCAATATATTTAGATGTATATGAAATTACTTCTGAAACATTATTTGAAAAGGCTCTATCTCCGATAATGCTTGAAGTTTTTTCATCTACATCTAGTACAGGTGCAAAATTAATATCAACTCCAACAGCCATTAATTCACTAGAAATTAACCAAGCTAAATCTGTAAAAATTTCCATATCATTGTTTTCTTTTGCATATAAAGAAATTTCTTGCATAGATGGGATGGGTGAGAATTCATTTTTAAATCTCTGCACTCTTCCACCTTCTTGATCAACAGCAATAACAATATTTTCTTTTATAGAATTTATTTCGGTAATAAGATTTTTTAATTGTTCAAAAGATTCAAAATTTCTTGAAAAAAGAATTAATCCACCAACATGTTTGTTAGAAATTATAAATTTATCTTCTTCTGATAGATTCTTTCCATTTATATCTACCATTAATCTTCCATATAAACCTTTCATGTTTAAATGATATCAAAGAAAGTTGATTCAAGTTAAGCTGATATTAAATATATAATTAAATTATGAAATCTAGAGCTTTAATTACAGGAGCGTCCTCAGGCATAGGCTTTGCATATGCAAAACATTTATCAAAAGAAGGATGGGTTTTAGATCTCATCTCAGAAAATACAGAACGATCAATTAAATCTAAAGAAGCACTAAATTATCCAGACGCACACTTCTATCTTGCTGATTTATCAAAAAAATCTTCAATTAAAGAAATAATATCTCACTACGAAACTCCTGATCTAATTGTTGCAAATGCAGGTATTGCAATTAATGGCTCAATTGGAACATTAGATGAATCTGAAAAAAAAGATGCTTATTACCTTATGTGCGGTGGTGTAATAGATCTTGTTGAAGGGTTTGTTCCAAAAATGATTAAGAAAGGTGCTGGAAGGATCGTTATTATTTCAAGCATTGGTGCAATAACTGCGATGCCAAAATCTTCAATATACGCTAGCGCCAAAGCAGGTATTTATATGTATGGTAAATCTATTTCAGCTGAATTAGAAAATAAAGGTATTTCAGTAACGGTTAGTTTACCTGGTTATGTCGATACCGAAGCTCATAAAAAAACTGGGCTTGATCACTTGAAATCAAAAGTACCAAGTTGGATGTGGATTAGTGCAGATAATGTTGTAAGTCAAACTGAAAAAGCTTCAAAGAGAGGTAAATCAGAGGTAATTCCTGGTATTGTTTATAAGCTTACAAAACCTTTTTTAAAGTTTAGCGCTGCGATTAATGTGTGGAGATTAATAACTAAGAAAAATTAATAATCTACGATAGTTTTTACAAAGTAGCCCTTTTCTCTTATTAATTCGCTCCCACCGAGATCAGTTAGGTCAATTATGCACAGAATCAATATATCCTCATTTCTGACATTAAAGTTTTCTGTCAGCAACTCAGCGCATGCTATTGCTGTTCCACCTGTAGCAACCAAATCGTCAACAATAACAATTTTTTCACTAGGTTTTATTTCTGTATTTTGCTGAATTTCTATCGATGTACTTCCATATTCTAGATCAAAACTCTTTTTAAAAGTTTTATTAGGTAATTTGCCTGGTTTTCTTGCAAGAACAAATGGCAGGTTAAGATCTCTAGCAATAGTTCCAGCAAAAATAAACCCCCTGCTTTCAATGCTAGCTATAATATTAGCACCAAATTCACTTGTAATCTTTGTTAGCTCATCGCAAGTTTTTACAAAAGCCTCAGGTGTTTCAATAAGACTAGTAATATCTCTAAATGAAATACCATCTATTGGAAAATTTTCTACAGTTCTTATAAATCTTTTTAAATCAAGGGGGTCACTCATCAAATATCTCTCCAATTAGGATCTCTTTTATCTAAGAATATATCAATACCATCTTTAAGATTATAATACTTATTGAAAAAAATTTTATGAAAAAAACAGTAAACAAAATTAAAAAAATACTTAAGAAGTCTATCATGTTAAATGATGAGGCTTCAATCATTGTTAGTGGAGGTAGAAGTCCGATTAATCTTCTTCACTCTTTAGACAATGTCGACTTAGAATGGCATAAAGTTAAAATTATGCTTTTAGATGAAAGATTGGTTCATGAAGATAATAAGTGCTCTAATGAAAAAACTCTCAAAGATAACTTCTTTCAAAACTTTAGTAAAAATGCCAATTATCTTTCAATTAGAGATTTAGAATTTAATAATAATTTTGATTTAGCAATTTTGGGTTTTGGTTTTGATGGGCATTTTGCATCAATCTTCCCGTGTCATCTAGAAGAAAAAAGATTTATTGATACAAGGAGTAAACCTGAGATATTAAAAACTAAAGCAATCGGAGATCCTTGCATAGAACGATTAACTATAAATTTATCAGCTTTTTCAAAAGTTAAACATATCTTTATGATTTGTAACTCTTATCAAAAATCTGAAATTCTAAATGATGCTAAACATAACTCAGCTCTTCCTATATATCATTTATTGAAACTTGATTATCCGAATATAGAAATTATCAAAGATTTTAAAAATTAATCTAGGTCCAAGAGATATTTGCTGACTAACTATCACTCCAATTTGGATCACGTTTGTCTAGAAAAGAATCGATGCCTTCTTTTGCATCATCTTTCAATGTATTTTCTGCCATGATTTGTGATGTATATTTATATGCATCTGATAAATTCATTTCAATTTGTTTATAAAATGCCTCTTTACCAATTTTAATAGTCATAGATGATTTTTCAGCAATTTTTTGAGCTAACTTCATTACTGTTGCTGTTAATACATTATCATCAACATGATCATTAATTAATGAAATACTTTTTGCTTCATTTGCGTTGATCATATCACCAGTTAAAAGCATTTTCATTGCGTTTTTTTTACTTACATTCCTTGATAGAGCAACCATTGGTGTTGAACAAAATAGACCGAGATTAACTCCGGGTGTTGCAAACTTGGACGAATTAGATGAAATTGCTAAATCGCAACTTGCAACAAGCTGACATCCTGCTGCTGTTGCTATACCATTTACTTCTGCTATGACAGGTTTAGGACAATTGACAATCAATTGCATTAATGAAGAACATAAATTAAAAAGATTTATGTAATATGACTCTCCTAGATCTTCATTTTTTCTAGCGTTGGTTATTTCCATCAAATTATGCCCAGAACAAAATACATTTCCGGTGGCTGCAATAATTATAATTCTTACAGATTTATCATAAGCAGCCTCACCAATTACATCAATCAGTTGCCTCATCATCATTTCTGATAGAGCATTCTTATTTTTATTATCATCTAATGTTAACCTAAGGATGCCATTATTATCATTAACTTGATGAAGAATTTTTTTTGAATTGTCTTCCATGATCATATTAAATGACATATAAAATTATTAGTCCAATTTAAGCATCAAGAACTTTCTTAGGACATTCATTCATAACTACTATTAAGCCAGAATTTTTTCCAAGAGATGCCGCATTTTCATCAATAATACCTTCTTGAGTCCATAAAATGTTAGCATTAATCTCTATTGCGTCTTTTGTAATATCGAATACATATTCTTTTGCCCGAAAAACATCCACCATATCTATTTTTTTTTCAATTTCAAATAAATTTGAATAGCATCTTTTACCTAAAATATTATTTTCAATTTCTTTGGGGTTTACAGGATAGACTTCATATCCTTTTTTGATAAGGAATTTCATAACTTTATAGCTATCTCTTTCAGGATTTGAGCTGGCACCAACAAGAGCGATTGTTTTAACTTCATTTAAGATAGATTTTAGATTATCTTTCGTTTGATCCATATCAATTCTTATTCAATTGGTATAACTGAGAGTATACATATAACGCCTTATTACTGATTTGATTATCATAATCTATACATATTTCCTTTTGTGATTCTTGAAATGTGAAATCATAATTTTCTTTAATATTTAATATCTTCAAAATATTCGACCAATGGTCTTTTGATTTGCAGAGCTTCTCATAACAAATAAAATTTACATTACTTTTGTCTTTTAATGTCTCAAAACAACTTTTATAGGTTAAATACCACTGCTCTATCCAATGGTTAATATCAAGATCGTCAGTATATTGAATTTTTTTGCGATGAATAGGTGTATAGTTTGGACCAAATTCTGAATGGCCAATCCATTTCATATATTTAGAAATAAAATTATCCTGGTTAGAATCCTCAATGAATTTATTATGTTGATTTAGTAAAGAATATGCTTGTTGAATTGGATCTCTATAAGGAATAAATATTTTTGAATTAGGAAATATTTTAGATATTAATTCAAGCCTTCTGATGTTTTGATTGTTCTTGCTAAGATATCTTTTTTTATAATATTTATGAATGATTAGTTGAATATAGGCTTTAAATTTTTCTGAGGATTCATTTTTTTTGTCATTAAAAGTCATCCAAAAAACCTCTTCAAATGCTTCAGGTGATTCTTTCGAGACCTTGATACCGTCTCCATGAGATCTTTCTACAGAATTGAAATCTTTTTTGTTGAAAGATAATTTTGACCAAAGGTTTGGGGCAAGAACAAAGGGCATATCTTGATATGAAAGAGATGCAAATTCTTGAGATTCATAAAGAGCATTTAATAAAATAGTGGTACCTGAACGAGCAAGGCCTGCAATAAATACATGATTATCGATTTGCTGCGAAGGCGAAATAAATGAATTCTCAATATCAAAAGTAGCTTCGCGCATAAAACTAAATGATAGTGCAAGCTGATGAAGCTTTTGTTCCAGCAAATTATAATTATTCATCCCGAGATTGTCTTTTTAACATAAGCATATCCAAAGGTAAAAATCATTGATTCAATAATACCGATTGCTGAAAAAATTAATGTAAAAAAATTACTTAAAAAAGTGCCTATGACATAAAAGACAGAAAGTATAAGTAAAAGAATTATTAAAATTTGCAAAGAAAGTCGCGAAATCTTTATTGAATATGCAGGAATTACTTTTTCTTTCCAGTGATCACTAATTTTCTTATTAGGAATTGTATAAATAACTTTTTTGGTAAATATATGTATTAAATCTATGAGAAAAAGAAATTTTAGTTGAATAAAAATTTCAACAGATAAAATACAAGCAACAAATAAAAAAAAATGATTCATTCAGAATCATTAATAGATTTTTTAGATGCTATTTTTTTTATTTTTCTGTTCTTAATGGCTCGTTTAATTGGATAGTATAATATTCCCCATATTCCCAATAGAATTGCAGCAAAGAAACCTAAAACAGCAACAATAATACCGCCACTCATACCTGGGCCAATATAAGCAAAACAAGGTGCTGAAATTAATAATAGTGCAAAAAATAAAATTGATCTATTCATTGCAACTTCCTTTCTTATCAATGAAATTATTTACAATTTGAATATCTTCTTCTGTATATAAAATTCTAGACCAGCCAACTTTATAAACATTTCCATTATTGGCCCGATTGACATGAGACCATCTTAATGTTCCATCTGCATTAAAATATAATAATCGGGCATGGAAACTTTCCTCTACTATTAATTCATTATTTGGCAGGATTTCACTTCTACCTTGATTGGGAGTTCTAACATCATTATTTATTAGGCTATTAGCAAAATAGGAGGAATACTCATTCTTTTTAAAATCATAAATGATAACTTTATTATTACCATCCACTTGGCGACCACCTATAAAAATTTTAGAGTTATTATCAAATATCGATATTCTATGATCATCAAGAATATTAACATCATGTTGATGAAAAAATGGTCCTGTCCCTTTCCAGATAATTTCATTAGTGGAAGGCCTATAAAGTAGAACCATAGATTGATGTCTTAGTGATAAAAAAACATCACCCTTCTTCCAGTATGCTCCATCAAAATTTACAGGCTGAATATCATTTAGGTGAATCGGGTCTATATCAAATCCTAAATCTCCAACTGAAAATATAAGATACTCTAGACCATTTTCAATAAAAATCTTTGTAACTGACTTTTCATATAATATTTCTCCATCAGATGATAATTTAACAATTGCATCATCTAAGTAACCACCTTCGCTCAAGGTTTTTCTTCCAACTTGTTCAATTGATAGAGATTGAGGATACAAGTGACTTGGAGCCCAAATATTACCATCATTATCAACTTCAATAGAATGATGAAATATATTATCTGTATTTTGAAAAATTAAATTTGAGCATTCATCAATTTTTCTTAACGGAGAATTCCATCCAAATAATAGACCTCCATCTTTTGTAAGTTTTGGATGCATTAATGTTTTTCTTCTATTATTATCATCTCTTTCAATATGTTTAAACTCATCAACTTGCTCTACCAAATCATTAAAAGCATTTATATCAGGATTCCAGGTATGCAAAATATTAAAATTAGTTAAATCAACTAGCTCAACAACCCCTTCCTCAAGGTCGCCATCGTATCTTGAAAGAAGAAGATAGGATTCTTCGGTATTAGGGTTTCCATTGAAACCATCTTGAGAATAAAATTCTCGATTTTCATCCCATGGATCATTAATTCTGTTGATATTTGGTTTAAGTAATGTTCTTAGGATTTTTTCTGGGAGTCTTGCAATATATGCAGAGGGCTTGGATATAAATGATATATCAATTACACCAAATTTTGTAAAACCCTCTATTTCTTGTCTTACGATAACACCGAACCCAAATGCAAAGAGAATACTAAGCAGTATTACAAGATAGAGGATCCATATTTCAATTTTTTTGAACATTTAGTAATCTTATTTTAGATAAAATTTATTATACGCTGTCGAATTTTTTAGTAAAAGATTTTGGTGTCTTTCATATATTTAAAATGATCACACTTCATTAAAGCCTTTTATTCAAAAGCATCTTTCAAATCAACCATATTGTTTATCCAATATTTGGGTAAATATTCTTTTGAAAAATTAGAAATAATTTGAGGATGAATATTTGAACCGTTATCTTTGAGACCTATTGTTGTCCAACCCATCTTATTTGGGGTTATAAAATCTTTTGATATGTTATCACCTACATAAAAATAATTGAGAGATGAGTTATTTGATTCAATTATGTCAAACCTCTTAGAATGTGGTTTTTCGCTATTATATTCCTCGGAGATATATAAAGGGATATCTTCAAGTCCAAGCGCTTTAATTTTATTCCTTTGCGTAATGGATCTCCCATCAGTAATTATTGCTATACCTGAAGAGTTTTTTTTAATATAAGGAAGTATATCTTTAGTATCTTTATCAAGGGTGATTATTGGATTATGGAGTCTATATTCCCACAAAAAAGACTGAACAACATCATCAGGAAGATCTAATTTATTTTGTATGACTTTAATAAAATCTTTACTCTTGTAAAGTGACGAACTATTAAGATTTACTTCATATATTAGTAAAATTTTTTTAGTTAGATAATTTATTCCAGAAATTTTATAGTCAATCTCTTTGTAAATAGTATCGTCTAAATCAAAGACAAAATAAGAATTTTCTAATTTAATTTTCATTAATTACCATAGAGTCATATCTGAGCATCAATAAATTATCTTTCCAATCATCATAAAATTTAATTTCCTCATTTTTAATATATTCATTTAAAATCCATTCAGGAAAAATCCCGCCAGCAGAATAGCCCAATGGAAAACCTCCCCCAAATCTAGGGTTTATCTCAAGACCTTTTACGTCTTCTGATTGGGGATCTCCAAAAACTTGAACGGTAACACAGCCACGTGCTCCTTCAAGCTGTTTTAATTTATCTTTTAAGTAGTTATAAACATAATTTTTTCTTGTAATGCCTTTGCTTACTTCTCCAGCTCTTACCTCAATTCTCTCTCTTGGTATTAAACATTTTAAAACCTGATTTCTATCGAAATAAGCATCTACAGTGTATTCTTTATAATCTTTTGAAATTAGTTCCATAAATATATTTTTTTCATTGTTATTAATTTCTGGCGTAAGATCATTTTTCGAGTAAATAATTCTAGCTCCACTACTATTACTTCCATCATAGGGTTTACAAAAACATGGAAATATAATTTTAGATTTTTGGAAGATTTTTGGGCCTTGAATACCTATTTTCTTAAATAAATCATTCGTGATTCTTTTGTCTCTGCATGTAGTAATTAAATCTGGAGAAGAGACAATAACTTCAATATCATTATCTAAAAATAATTGCCTATTATTAGAGAGAACTAATAACTCGGTATCAATTGTAGGTATTATTAAGCCGATATCATTTCTTATACATTCTTTTAATAAGCAATCAATATAATTGTCATCATCGACAGGCAATGTTTTAATACTTTCATCTGCAATATAGCATGCAGAAGAAAGGCTTGGATTTAAATCAGAAGCAAATATCTTTGCATCATCGCTAATTTTAGAAAGCGCATTTTTGAAGTATTGAACTAGCTCAACTCTTCTTCCTGCGCATGAAATTAGTACATTTTGTCTTATCATATAACCATTATACACGCTGGAATTCATCGATTAGTAATAACAAGTCGGCCTTAATCTATTAATGATTTAGTCAAGTTAATTTCAATTTAATGAATAATGTCATTGGTTTTTCAATATAGCTATACATAAAAGCTCCGCATGAAACAGATAAAAATAGAGCAATAATAGCTAGCAAGTCATGATTGGTTGTTATAGATAAAAGTGTTATTAATTTATAAAATGCTGAAATAATAAATGGGTGTATCAGATAAATACTATAAGAAGCGTCCCCTAAATATTTTAATAAGGCATTATTGAATTGTTTGGCATAAACTAACCCAAAGACAATCAAACTACTTGGCAAACCCCAAAAAACTATTCTTGTTAGATTAATATCATTTATTTGATTAATACTACAAAGGAGTAATAAAAATCCAATCGAAGCAATAATTAAACCATACTTATGTTGTAATTTAACATTGTTAAACGCTAGTGCAATCAACATACCAAACAAGAATTCAACTAAAATAAAATTTGAAGTTATTATTGAAATTATCACTAGACATAAAAAAATAAAAAGATAACTTTTATTCCATTGTCCAAAAATCAAAGATAAACCAAATATTAAATAAAATAACATTTCCAATTCAAGCGTCCAACCTACGCCAACGAAAGGAACAAAAAAATCACTATTAAGACTAGAAAGAAAAAATAATGACTGAAAGATGTATTCCGTTGAAGGCAAATCAGAATTCAATGCTTTTTCTGGAATGATTAAATAACATAATACTAAGATCATTGTAATAAACCAATAAATTGGAACAATTCGAATTATCCTAAATTTAAAGAAATCTCTAAATGAACGTTTTTTTTGAAGCTGAGAATGAAGAATGATAAAACCTGAAAGAACAAAAAAAATATCAACTCCATTGTTTCCCCAGCCTTTCAAAATACTCAAATAATTGGGTGTAAAACTGTAATTAGCTGCAGTCGATATAAGATGTAATATACAAACATTAATTGCCGCAAATGCTCTTAATATTTGTAGGTTATTTATCATTTGTATTACTGATTTTTGATTGCAGACAATTATTAATCATTTATTCATATTTGTCTCTATAAAAATGGCATCTACAAATAAATCTGAATCAATTTTAGACAAGTTATCATCGTCACAGTATTAGGTTTTATTCCCACTCAATAGTTGCAGGCGGCTTACTTGAAATATCATAAACAACTCTGCTGACTGCTTCTATTTCATTAACTATTCTATTTGAAACACGCTCAAGAAATTTATAAGGTAAATGAGCCCATCTTGCAGTCATAAAATCCACAGTTTCAACTGCTCTTAGAGCAATGACTTCTGCATATCTTCTTTCATCACCTACTACTCCTACAGATTTCACAGGCAGTAAGACAGCAAATGCCTGACTTACCGTATCGTATAAATTTTCTTTAACCAATTCTTCGATAAAAATATTGTCTGCTTCTTGAAGAATTTTAGTTTTTTCTTTTGTTATTTCTCCTATTATTCTTACACCTAAACCTGGTCCAGGAAAAGGATGTCTTTCTAACATCTCCTTAGGAATGCCTAACTCGATACCCATTCTTCTTACTTCGTCTTTGAATAAATCTCTTAGAGGTTCAACTAAATCCAATTCCATTTCTTCCGGAAGTCCTCCTACATTATGATGAGACTTTATTACTCTAGCTTCTTTAGATTTAGATCCTGAAGATTCTATTACATCTGGATATATTGTTCCTTGACCTAAAAATTTTACATCTTTTAATTTAATTGCTTCTGCATCGAATACATCAATAAAAGTTCTACCTATTACTTTTCTTTTTTGCTCAGGGTCGTCAATATTTTTTAGATGCCTTAAGAATACGTCTTGGCTATCAGATTTAATAACATTTAGGCTCATATTATCTTTAAAGGTTTGCATTACTTCATCTGCTTCACCTTTTCTTAATAAACCATTATCAACAAAGACGCATGTTAGTTTTTTTCCAATAGCTTTGTGAAGAAGGGCTGCAGTTACAGAAGAATCAACTCCTCCAGACAACCCTAGCAAAACTTTATCTTTTTTAACCCTGTTTTTGATTTCATCAATTCTTTGCGAAATCAAATCATCCATTTTCCAATCTGAACTAGCATGACAAATCTTTAAAACAAAATTATCTAATATATCTTTTCCATATTCTGTATGAGTTACTTCAGGATGGAATTGAATTGCATATATAGGTAAGTCATTATGTTCCATCGCAGCAATAGGCGATGTTGATGTGGATGCTACTAAATTAAATTCATCTGGTAAGTCTTGAACTTGATCTCCATGACTCATCCACACATTAATTTTATTCTCTAGCCCCTTAAATAAAATTGAATCGTTAACTATATTTAATTCGGAGTGGCCGAATTCTTTTTGATCTGCAGAAATAACATGCCCACCCATTTGTTCTGCAAGAGTTTGCATCCCATAGCATATTCCTAAAATCGGAACTCCCATTTCAAAAACACATTTCGGTACCCTTGGAGTGTAGCTATCTGTAACTGAGTTAGGTCCACCAGATAGAATAATACCCTTAGGATTAAGATCTATTATTTTATTTTCATTGATGTCCCAAGGTAAAATTTCAGAATAGACATCGCTTTCACGAACCCTTCTCGCTATTAATTGAGTATATTGAGAGCCAAAATCTAGAACTAAGATAGTATCAATGTTTTTATTATTAACAGATAAATTGCTCATCAACTATTCAACTTCTTTGGTAGTTAGGAGCCTCTTTTGTAATCATGACATCGTGAACAT
>MDSV01157518.1_pt1 | contig 11605 bp, 12 predicted proteins | sample 810851 | NCBI WGS metagenome assembly MDSV01 (sample SAMN05326640, study PRJNA326480) | marine metagenome | isolation source: seawater | place: Atlantic Ocean: North East | collected 2012 | reverse complement strand
ATAAAAGGAAAAGCCGATTGCGCTTTAGTTCTAGCTTGGAATTATTTTGATGAAATAAAAAATAAAAATAGCGATTTAGCCCATAAATTAATAAGCATAAAAGATTTAGAGATTTAAATTTACTTTACTTAATACGTGCTGTAATAAGTTGTAAAAACTATAGGGAAGTTAGCTCAGTTGGTAGAGCATCTGATTTACATTCAGAGGGTCAAAGGTTCGAGTCCTTTACTTCCCACCATTTGTGGGGGTGTAGCTCAGTTGGTTAGAGCGCCTGCCTGTCACGCAGGAGGTCGTGGGTTCGAGCCCCATCACTCCCGCCACATAATTTAGTTATTTAAATTTTCGTAAATAATTTTAGATATGAAATTAACACCAATTTCATTTAGATGAGTGTCGTCTACCTCGTATAATAAGTCATTACTTTCTTGTAAAAGTTCCTTTGCTCGTTTTTTAAGAAAATAACTAGTGTCTAAAATTTTTACTCCGGTTAAGTTTTTATTATTATTAATAAGATCAAAATGTTTTGTTTTGACACACTTTTCATTTTGAATAAATTTACAATAAACTTCGTACTTTGTAGGAATAAATACAATCATGTCAGGTAAATAGTTTTTATATTTAATAAATAAATTATTTAATGATTTAATTTTACTTTCTTTTTCATATATATAATCAAATTTAAAAAGGACACTTTGGTTAGAAATTTCATATTCAGAAACTTTCTTCAAATTTTCATTATCTTTTTTAATCGAATAAGAAAAAAATTTAATTGTGTTATAAAAATTGAAGAAAATTTTAATTTTGTAGTAAGTATGTAAAAAATTGTTTTCAATATATTTGTGGTAGGTATTTTTTTTATTTACATTATAATCAAGAAAATCGTTTCCTTGAAATATAAACATAATATATTTTTTATTATTAAATTTTTTTATATCTTTAAAAAATTTTATGGTTTCAAAATAATGAGAAATATCAGTTGCTCCTAGAGCTGCATTATAAGTTTTTAAATTATAACTATTATTAAGAATATAATTTAATGTTTTATCTTGAGTAATATTTCCTAAATGTAAAAAACTATCTCCAACAAATATATAATTTGTTTTATCTATTTTTATTTCATTCCTAAAACCTAAATTATCTGAAATAATTTTAATTTCTTTTGGATTATTATTTTTACTATACTTTATTTTAAACTTTTTATTTAATGAAGAGAGATCACCGTTATATGATTTTACTGAGAAATTAGCATTTCGGATTCCATATAAAAAGTGTTTTTCATATATTGATATTTTTGATGGATTAATTGAATCATTTTTTAGCTGAAACGGATAAATGATAATTTTAAAGAAAGTACTAAAAATAACTAAATTTATTAAAATAATTTTTTGATATTTTATTTTAATTGTGAAAAATATTAATGATAAAATTAAAACTCCAGCTATCTTTTGAGTGGAAAAAAATAAGCTTAATATAAAAAGGAAAATAATTGAAAATAAAAATTTTGTTATAAATTTAAGTAAATTTAATTTCATATTCATAAAAAATGCCAATTTTCTTAATATATAAGCAAAAATATTACTTATTAACAATGTTAATTGAGGCAAACTTGCATGTATGACTCTTATATAAATGATATAAACATATCATAATTGTAAAATGATAATAGATTTTTTAGAGGCTTATCTGTCAATAATAATTTTTGTTTTTATAGCTTTAATTTTAAGCTTTGGTTTCTTAGTATTGAATTTTTTGTTTTCACCTAAAAATCCTGATTCAGAAAAACTATCTGCATATGAATGTGGTTTTGAAGCTTTTGACGATTCTAGAATGACCTTCGATGTTAGATTTTATCTCGTTGCTATATTATTTATAATTTTTGATTTAGAAATTGCTTTTTTATTTCCTTGGGCTGTATCACTGGGAAACATAGGAGTGCTTGGTTTTTGGTCAATGATGTTATTTTTATTTATTTTAACAATTGGTTTTATTTACGAATGGAAAATTGGAGCATTAGATTGGGATTAATATGATCAATTTTAATAATCAAAATGATAAAATTCCTAGCGAGTTTAAAAAAATCGCAAAAGATTTCAGTGAAAATGGTTTTATTGTTACCTCTTCAAATAATTTAATAAATTGGGCTAGAACTGGCTCGTTGCACTGGATGACCTTCGGGTTAGCTTGTTGTGCTGTAGAAATGATGCAAGCATCAATGCCAAGATATGACTTAGAAAGATTTGGTGCTGCACCTCGAGCTTCACCCCGTCAGTCCGACGTAATGATTGTAGCAGGTACATTAACTAACAAAATGGCTCAGCCTCTTAGAAAAGTTTATGATCAAATGCCTGAGCCACGTTATGTAATTTCTATGGGCAGTTGTGCGAATGGAGGCGGTTATTATCATTACTCCTATTCTGTTGTAAGGGGTTGCGATCGTATAATTCCAGTTGATATTTATGTACCAGGATGTCCACCTTCAGCTGAGGCATTACTTTATGGAATTTTACAATTACAGAAAAAAATAAGAAGAGAGGGTAATTTAGAAAGATAAAATGCTTAAAAATCTTACTAATCTTGAAAGAGTAATTAACTCAGGTTTGTCAACTACAGTAAAAAAATCAGAAATTAAGCTTAATCAATTATTTATTGAAGTTAATATAATAGATCTTATATCTGCAATATTATTTTTAAAAACTAACCACAAATGTCGTTTTAAACAATTAATAGATATAACGGCTGTTGATTTTCCAGAGAATGAAAAAAGATTTAAAATTGTTTATTTATTATTAAGTCATGAAAATAATTTAAGAATTATAATATCTTCAGCTATTGATGAAACTTCATCAGTTCCATCAATTACAAAAATTTTTCCATCAGCTAATTGGATGGAAAGAGAAGTATTTGATATGTATGGAATCTCATTTACTGATCATCCAGATCTAAGAAGAATACTTACAGATTATGGTTTTGAAGGTTACCCTTTAAGAAAAGATTTTCCATTATCTGGTCATACTGAGGTTAGATATAATGAAGATAAAAAAAAAGTTGTTATAGAACCAGTTAAACTTGATCAACAGTATAGAAATTTTGATTTTGAAAGCCCTTGGGAAGGCACAAAATATGTTAAAGATCCTGAAAAAAAAAATTCTAAAGAAAAATAATGGCAAAAAAAACAAAGACAATGAATTTAAATTTTGGACCTCAGCACCCCGCAGCACATGGTGTGTTAAGACTTATCTTAGAATTAGATGGTGAAGTTGTTGAAAAAATTGATCCACATATTGGTTTATTACACAGAGGTACAGAAAAATTAATTGAACACAAAACTTATATTCAAGCAACTCCATACTTTGACAGACTTGATTATGTCGCCCCAATGAATCAAGAACACGCTTTTGCTTTAGCTGTTGAAAAAATTCTAAATATAGAGGTTCCAATTAGAGCCAAATATATTAGGGTTTTATTTTGTGAAATTGGACGAATTTTAAGTCATTTACTAAATATAACAACCCAGGCTTTGGATGTTGGAGCTTTAACACCTTCACTTTGGGGTTTTGAAGAAAGAGAAACTTTAATGACTTTTTATGAGAGAGTTTCAGGTTCTAGATTACATGCAAATTATTTTAGACCAGGTGGTGTTCATAAAGATTTACCAAGAAATTTAAGTGAAGATATTTTTTCTTTTTGTGAAAGATTTCCAAAAATATTAGATCAATTAGAAAGTCTCTTGACTGATAATAGAATATTTAAACAGAGAAATGTAGATATTGGAATAGTTACAAAGCAAGAGGCATTAGATCATAGTTTTTCAGGTGTTATGTTAAGAGGTTCGGGAGTTCCTTGGGATTTAAGAAAATCTCAGCCCTATGAAGTTTATGAGGAGTTTATTTTTAAAATTCCTGTTGGGATAAATGGTGACTGTTACGATCGTTATCTATGTAGAATGGAAGAAATGAGAGAAAGTACTAAAATAATTAAAGATTGCATAAAAAAAATGCCGTCTGGACCAATTAAATCTATAGATGGAAAAATTTCACCACCTAAGAGGGATGATTTAAAAAATTCAATGGAAGCTTTAATACACCATTTTAAATTATTTTCTGAAGGGTATAGAGTTCCCAATGGAGAAGTTTATGCTGCGGTAGAGGCACCAAAAGGCGAATTTGGTGTTTATCTTATATCTGATGGTAGTAATAAACCTTATAAATGTAAAATAAGAGCACCAGGATTTTCACATTTACAAGCAATGGATTATTTATTAAAGGGTCATATGTTAGCAGATGTACCAGCGGTTTTAGGATCTTTGGATATAGTTTTTGGTGAGGTAGATAGATGAGTAAAAAAAAAGTATCTGTTGAACAACCAGAGTTTTTTGAATTTACAAATGATAATTTAAAAAAAGTTGAATTAGAATTAAAGAAATACCCAAAAAAAAGAAAATCAAGTGCAGTTATGGGGCTTCTATACATAGCACAAAATCAAAATGACAACTGGATTCCTTTGGCAGCTATAAAATATATAGGAAAACTTTTATCTATGCCTTATATAAAAGTTTATGAGGTAGCTACTTTCTATTCTATGTTTAATTTATCACCAGTCGGCAAGTTTTTTATACAAGTATGTACAACTACTCCATGCATGTTGAGAGGGGCAAAAAAAATTACAGATATATGTAAAAAATATATTTCACAAAACCAAAATGAATTATCAAAAAATAAAAAATGTTCCTGGACGGAAGTTGAATGTCTAGGAGCTTGCGTAAATGCTCCAATGATGCAAATAAATCAAGATTACTATGAAGATTTGGATGAAAATAGTACAGAAAAAATAATTAACACTTTATTAAAAGATGAGTTTCCAAAACCAGGCTCAGCTAGAAATAGAAAAAGTAATATGCCAGAGAATGGAAAAACAACTTTGTTAGATATAAAAAATGCTTAAAGACGAAGATAGAATATTTAAAAATTTATATAATGATTTAGGATGGGATATAGAGTCTTCTATTAAAAGAGATGATTGGTCTCAAACAAAAGAAATTATTTCAAAAGGAAAAGATTTTATTATAAATGAAATAAAAACATCTGAACTTAGAGGCAGAGGTGGAGCAGGATTTCCAACTGGTCTAAAGTTTTCATTTGCACCAAAAGAAGTAGGCACAAGACCACACTATCTAGTTATTAATGCTGATGAATCTGAACCAGGAACATGCAAAGACAGAGATATAATAAGATTTGAACCTCAAAAACTTATAGAAGGTTGTTTAATCTCAAGTTACGCAATTGGTGCTAAGACTTGTTACATATATATTAGAGGGGAATACTTTAGAGAAGGTGAAAGATTACAAAAAGCGATTAATCAAGCATATGAAAAAAATTTTTTAGGTAAAAATGCTTGTGACTCTGGATGGGATTTAGATATTTTTATTCATTATGGTGCAGGTGCGTATATTTGTGGAGAAGAAACGGCCTTATTAGAAAGTATAGAAGGTAATAAAGGGCAACCAAGACTTAAACCTCCATTCCCAGCATTAGTTGGACTTTATGGTTGTCCAACTATTGTTAGTAACGTTGAAACAGTTGCTGTTATACCAACAATACTCAAAAGAGGAGCAAAATGGTTTTCTTCATTAGGTAAACCAAAAAACACTGGAACAAAAATATTTTGTATATCTGGCAATGTTCACAATCCATGCAACGTTGAAGAAGAAATGGGTATACCTTTAAAAGAATTAATAGAAAAACATGCTGGTGGAGTTATTGGTGGTTGGGGAAATTTACAGGCTATAATTCCTGGAGGATCTTCAATGCCTTTACTACCGAAGAATGTATGCGAAACAATTACAATGGATTTTGATTCTCTTATAAAAGAAAAAAGTGGTTTAGGTACAGCTGGAATAATAGTTATAAACAAAGATCAGGATATTATTAGATGTATGGCAAGGATTGCTAGATTCTATAAACATGAAAGTTGTGGTCAATGTACACCTTGTCGAGAAGGTTGCGGCTGGATGTGGAGAATGCTTGAGAGAATGGCGGATGGCGATTCTACTTATAAAGAAATTGATATTTTACATGATGTTACAAAACAAATAGAAGGTCATACAATTTGTGCTTTTGGAGAAGGTTCTTCTTGGCCGGTACAGGGATTACTTAGACATTTTAGAAAAGAAATAGAAAAAAGAAGTCACGACGAACCACTTGTTAAAAAAAAATCAAACGTCCCTTATCTTATAGATCAACATCTTTTAGAGAAAGATAATGCCTAAAATAATAATTAATAATAAAGAAATCGAGTTCGAAGATGGAATGACAGTTTTACAAGCTTGTGAACTTGCTGGAGAAGAAATACCTAGATTCTGTTATCACGAAAGACTTTCAATAGCAGGTAATTGTCGTATGTGTTTAGTTGAAATGGAAAAATCAAATAAGCCAATAGCATCATGTGCAATGCCAGCAGTAGATGGTATGAAAATTAAAACGAACACCCTTTTTGTTGATAAAGCAAGAAAAGGAGTAATGGAATTTTTATTAGCAAACCACCCTTTAGACTGCCCTGTTTGTGACCAAGGCGGCGAATGTGATTTGCAAGACCAATCTCTTTTTTATGGATTAGATAATTCTAGATATACAGAAAATAAAAGACAGGTTGAGGAAAAATATATGGGCCCTTTAATCAAAACCCAAATGACAAGATGTATACATTGCACAAGATGTATAAGATTTGCCACTGAAATTGCAGGCATACCTGAGCTTGGAGCTATAGGTAGAGGTGAGGATATGGAGATAACTACTTATTTGGAAAAATCTATGGAGTCAGAGTTATCAGCGAATGTAATTGATTTATGTCCAGTTGGAGCTCTAACTTCAAAACCATATGCTTTTGAAGCTAGACCATGGGAACTAAAAAAAACAGAAACAATAGATGTTATGGATGCTGTAGGTTCTAATATAAGGGTTGATGCCTATGGCTGGGAAGTTAAGAGAATTTTACCAAGAGTTAATGAGGATATTAATGAGGAATGGATATCAGATAAAACTAGATATGCATGCGATGGTTTATCTAAACAAAGGCTAGATACTCCTTATATAAGAAAAAATGGAAAACTTTGTAAAACATCTTGGGATGAAGCATTAAAATTTTTGGTTAGTAAAATAAAATCATATAAAGCAAATGAGATTGCTGGAATGGTAGGTGACTTGGCAGACTTAGAAATGATTTATAGTTTTAAGTCTTTTTTTGTAGATTGTTTAAACTCAAAAAATATAGAATGTAGAAATGAAAGAACTTATATCAATCCTGAACAAAGGATTAATTATATTTTTAATTCATCTATTAATGGGATAGAGGAGTCAGATTTGATTATTTTAATTGGTTCCAATCCTAGATTAGAAGCAACTATGCTTAATGCACGAATTAGAAAAGCTTATGTAAAAAATAAAACAAAAATTTATTCAATTGGTGATCCTGGTGATCTAACTTATCCATATGAATATATTGGATCAAATTCATCAATCATTGAAGAAATTGTATTGGGTAAACATAAAATTTCAAGTCAACTAAATAATTCAAAAAAACCATTAATTATAATTGGTAATTCAGCACTTAATAGCAAAGCAGGTCAATATATATTTGAAACATTAAAAAATTTTTTAACAAAAAATAATTTTGTTAGAAATGATTGGAACTCTCTAAATATCTTAAACCAGCAAGCTTCAAGAGTTGGAGCACTTGATCTTGGAGTTTATTTGATAGAAGAAAAAGATAATTTCAAATTTTTTGATAAATTAGATAATAATGAATACAAATTTATATACCTTTTAGGTGCAGATAATTTAGATTTTGAAAAAAAAGATAAGTTTATAGTATATCAAGGAAGTCATGGAGACAAAGGAGCTGAAATGGCAGATATAATTTTACCAGGAGCAGCATATACTGAAAAAAATGGTCTTTTTGTAAATCTTGAAGGTAAGCTACAAAATGCGTTTAAAGCAACATATCCACCTGGTGATGCACGCGAAGATTGGACCATATTTAAAGATTTAGCAATAATGATGAAAAGACCTTTAAAATTTAATGATGCTAAACAACTGAATGATATTATTAAAAAATTTTTAAAAAGTAAAACAACTGAATATACGAATTCAGTTTTAACTAAAATCAATTTTGTTGATACAAATGTTATAATAAAAGATATAGATTATTATTATACCAATCCAATTGCAAGATCTTCTAAAGTAATGAGCGAATGTAGGCAGATAAAAAAAAGTTATCTTTTTACAGGAATAGAGAAAGCTAGTTAATGGTTTATTTTCAGAGTCTATTTGTTGAGATTTATAAAATATTTTTTTTACTTATTCCAGTTTTGGTTTCAGTAGCGTTAGTTGTTTGGTTAGATAGAAGAGTTTGGGCATTTGTACAAAAAAGAAAAGGACCTAATGTAGTTGGTCCATTTGGATTATTTCAATCTTTAGCAGATGCTTTAAAATATATTTTTAAAGAAATAATTATCCCAGCTAGCGCCAATAAGGTGATATTTATTTTAGCTCCAATAATTACACTTACATTAGCTTTAATAGCTTGGGCAGTCATACCGTTTAGTAAAGAAATGGTTTTAGCTAATATTAATGTTGGTATTTTGTATTTATTTGCAATTTCATCTTTAGGAGTTTATGGAATTATTATGGGAGGTTGGGCTTCAAATTCTAAATATCCCTTTTTAGGTGCAATTAGATCTGCAGCTCAAATGGTTTCTTATGAAGTTTCAATAGGATTAATAATTATTAATATATTACTTTGTGTTGGTTCGTTGAACTTAACCAAAATAGTTTTAGCACAAGAAACAGTTTGGTTTATTTTCCCACATTTTCCAATGTTTGTTATTTTTTTTATATCAGCCCTTGCTGAAACAAACAGGCCACCATTCGATTTACCTGAAGCTGAATCTGAATTGGTAGCTGGTTATCAAACAGAATATTCAGGCATGATGTATGCTATGTTTTGGCTAGGTGAATACGCAAATATTTTGGTTCTATGCGCTTTAGGATCAATACTTTTTTTGGGTGGATGGCTAAGCCCAATAAATATATTTCCTTTTAATTTAATACCTGGAGTTTTTTGGATGATATTTAAAATTCTTATCTTATTTTTTTTATTCTCATTAGTAAAAGCAATAGTTCCAAGGTATCGTTTTGATCAATTAATGAAATTAGGTTGGAAAATTTTTCTTCCATTTTCTTTAATTTGGGTTGTTATTACAGCGAGTTTTTTATTTTTTTTAGATATTTTGCCAAAGGTTGGATAATGAAAATTAATAGATTTTTTAAAACTATATTTATGGCTGACTTTGCTACTGGATTAATAATTGCAATAAAAGAAATTTTTAAACAAAAAAAAACAATCAATTATCCTTTTGAAAAAGGAAAAATAAGTCCTCGTTTTAGGGGAGAACACGCTTTAAGAAGATACCCCAACGGAGAGGAGAGATGTATAGCATGTAAATTATGTGAAGCAGTTTGTCCTGCTCAAGCAATTACAATTGAATCTGAACTTAAAGAAGACGGCAGCAGAAAAACAACTAGATATGACATTGATATGCTTAAATGTATTTATTGTGGATTATGTGAAGAGTCGTGTCCGGTAGATGCCATTGTACAAGGTCCAAATTTTGAATTTGCAACAGAAACTCGAGAAGAACTTTACTACAATAAGCGTAAACTTCTAGAAAATGGAGATAAATGGGAAACGGCTTTAGCTTCAAATCTTAAGGCCGATTCACCTTTTAAATAAATGCTTGCACATTCACTATTTTTTTATTTCTTTTCTTCCGTTGCAGTTTTTTCTGCTGTTATGGTTACAGTTTCAAGAAACACAGTTTATTCTGTTTTTTTTCTTATTCTAGTTTTCGTAAGTATTTCGATATTATTTATTATGATTGGTGCAGAATTTTTGGGAATGATTATGCTTATTGTTTATGTCGGTGCAGTAGCAGTTTTGTTTCTTTTTGTTGTCATGATGTTAAATGTTACAGAAAAAGTTAAAGAGAAAAATATAAAAAAAAAATTTATAAACAATATATCAGTAGGTTATATAGTTGGAGTTATAATTTTTCTTGAGTTACTAGTTGTAATTGGTGGATGGAAATATAAAAGTAATTTTATTAAATTGTCTTCGGCAGATGTAAGTATAAGCAATACTCATGCTCTAGGCTCTATATTATATACTGATTATATACATCTTTTTCAAATATCTGGAATTATATTGCTTGTGGCGATGATTGGAGCAATTTCTTTAACTTTCACTAGAAGAGAAAATATTAAAAGACAAAGTTATTTTAAACAGATTGAAAGAGAAAAATCTAGCGCTATTAAATTGCTTGAAGTTGAAAGCAATAAAGGAGTTGACTTAGATGATTGAAATTGGTTTAGGTCATTATTTATCTCTATCAGCAATTATTTTTACAATTGGAATAATTGGAGTTTTTCTTAATAGAAAAAATGTAATTATCATATTGATGTCAATTGAATTAATATTACTTGGAGTAAATATTAATTTAGTTTCTTTTTCTGTATACTCCCAAGATCTGGTTGGTCAAATATTTACTATGTTTATTCTTACTGTAGCAGCAGCTGAGGCTGCCATAGGTTTAGCAATTATCGTAATATATTATAAAAACAAAGGTTCAATTGACGTTGAACAGATTAACTCTCTGAAAGGTTAATATGGAATATACATTAGTATTTTTACCTTTAGTTAGTTCAATAATTTTGGGTTTTTTTGGAAAATTAATTGGCAATAGATATTCTGGAGTACTTGCCAGTTTTTTAGTTTCAATTTCAGCTTTAATCTCAATATTTATTTTTTATAAAGTTTTAGTGGAAGGTTACACTAGTAATAAATTGATATTTAATTGGATTAGTTCTGGGAATTTTAATGTTAATTGGTCAATATATATAGACCCATTAACATCAGTAATGTTAGTAGTTGTTAGTTTAATATCAGCTATTATTCATTTTTATTCTATAGGTTATATGAGTCATGATCCTCACAAAAAACGTTTCATGGCATATTTATCTTTGTTTACCTTTTCTATGCTTACACTAGTAACAGCAGACAATTTTTTACAATTATTTTTTGGTTGGGAAGGAGTTGGTTTATGTTCATATTTATTAATTGGTTTTTGGTACAAAAAAGCGTCAGCTAATGCGGCGGCCATAAAAGCTTTTGTAGTGAATCGTGTTGGTGATTTTGGTTTTGCAATTGGAATTTTTTTAATTTTTTATTTATTTGGAACGGTTAATTATGATGAAGTTTTTCTTAAAATACCTGAATTTATAAATAAAGAAATTTCATTAGCAAATAACTCTCCACCATTTTCATTTTTAGGAAATACAGCTAAATCTATTGATATAATTTGCTTACTTTTGTTTGTTGGAGCTATGGGTAAATCTGCTCAAATTTTATTACACACTTGGCTACCAGATGCTATGGAAGGACCAACGCCTGTCTCTGCATTAATTCATGCCGCAACAATGGTTACTGCAGGTGTTTTTTTGGTAATAAGATGTTCTCCTATTTTTGAATATTCTCAGACAGCTTTAAATTTTGT
>MDSV01082759.1_pt1 | contig 11606 bp, 9 predicted proteins | sample 810851 | NCBI WGS metagenome assembly MDSV01 (sample SAMN05326640, study PRJNA326480) | marine metagenome | isolation source: seawater | place: Atlantic Ocean: North East | collected 2012 | reverse complement strand
CTTTGGTTTTTGAGGCAGATGTAGAAAACCTCAATATGGGAGATATTATTTCTATTTTTCCTGCTAAGGGAGAAATAAAAGATACAAAAGGGAAACTAATTACTAAATTCAGTCTTAAATCAGAAACTTTTCTTGATGAAGTTAGAGCAGGTGGAAGAATACCTTTAATCATTGGAAGAAGCCTAACTGATAAATCCAGAGAGTATTTAAACTTAGCACCTTCGGAGGTCTTTGTTAGACCTGGAATGGATGATGATTCTGATGAAGGTTTTACATTAGCTCAAAAAATGGTTGGAAAAGCGTGTGGAGTAAAAGGTATAAGACCGGGAACATATTGTGAACCTATAATGACAACCGTTGGGTCTCAAGACACAACAGGACCAATGACTAGAGATGAGCTTAAGGAGCTTGCCTGTCTTGGCTTTACTTCAGACTTAGTGATGCAGTCTTTTTGTCATACAGTTGCTTATCCAAAACCTGTTGATATAGAAACGCAACACACACTCCCTGAATTTATAAAAACAAGAGGAGGAGTTGCGCTTAAGCCGGGAGATGGAATTATTCATTCTTGGTTAAATAGAATGCTTTTACCAGATACAGTAGGGACTGGAGGAGACTCTCATACTAGATTTCCGATAGGTATAAGTTTCCCTGCCGGTTCAGGTCTAGTTGCATTTGGTGCTGCACTAGGAGTTATACCTTTGGATATGCCGGAATCTGTATTGGTTAGGTTTTCTGGAGACATGCAACCAGGTATCACTTTGAGAGATTTAGTAAATGCAATTCCTTATGCGGCAATCCAAAAAGGTTTGCTTACTGTAGAAAAGGAAAATAAGAAAAATATCTTTTCTGGGAGATGTTTAGAAATAGAAGGCTTATCTGACTTAAAAATAGAACAAGCCTTTGAACTTTCAGATGCATCCGCGGAAAGATCAGCTTCGGGTTGTACTGTTCTTTTGGATGAAGAACCTATTTTGGAATATTTAAAATCAAATGTTGTCCTCTTAAGATGGTTAATCTCAGAAGGTTATGGCGATGCTAGGACTCTTGAGCGTAGAGCTCAAAAAATGGAGAACTGGATAGAAAATCCTGTTCTCTTAAAACCTGATTCAAATGCAAAATATGCGGCTACTATAGAAATAGACCTTAATGAAATAAAAGAGCCACTTCTTGCTTGTCCAAATGATCCTGATGACATTAAGACTTTATCTGAAATTGGAGAAGTAAAAATAGATGAAGTATTTATTGGATCATGTATGACCAATATTGGTCATTTTAGAGCAGCTGGAAAGCTTCTTAAAAATATTTCTTCTCCTTTACCTACAAGACTTTGGATTTCTCCTCCAACTAGAATGGATAAATTTCAATTGGAAGAGGAAGGTTTTTATGAAATATATAAAAATGCTGATGTTAGAACTGAAGTCCCAGGTTGCTCTTTATGCATGGGAAATCAGGCAAGAGTTGAACCAAATTCAACAGTAGTATCTACTTCAACAAGAAATTTTCCAAACAGACTAGGAGACGGAGCTGATGTCTTCCTTTCGTCAGCAGAACTAGCTGCGATTTCATCTATTCTTGGAAAACTACCTTCTGTTGAAGAATATAATAATTTCATGAAAGACATAAATACAATGTCTTCAGAGATTTTTAGGTATATGAATTTTGATGAAATTGCATCTTATAAAAATGCAGCTGAAAACGCAGTATTACCCTCTGTAATAATAGAAACTAATTAATTAAGCCCTTTGTAGAAGATTTATTAGAGTCTTTTCTATCAACCTCAAGATTCATTAGGTACTCCTCTGTCACAGAGCCACAAATATAATTTCCATCAAAAATAGAGGTCTCAAAATTTTTCATTTCAGGATTGCCCTCTTGAGCAGCAGAAATCAAATCAGATAAATTTTGATAAACAAGCCAGTCTGCTCCAATAAAATCTGCAATCTGACTTTCGTCTCTTTGATGTGCTATCAACTCCGTAGTTGCCGCCATATCTATTCCATAAACATTTTGAAATCTTACTGGAGGAGCTGCCGAGGCAAAATATACTTTTTTGGCTCCTACCTTTCTTACCATTTCAACAATTTGTTTGCTTGTTGTGCCTCTTACTATTGAGTCATCGATAAGAAGGATATTTTTTCCTTTGAATTCGTATGACACAGGATTTAATTTTCTTCTTACAGATTTACTTCTCATTTCCTGTTTGGGCATGATGAAAGTTCTTCCTATGTATCTATTTTTTACGAAACCTTCTCGATAGCTAACACCCAGTGTTTTAGCAACTTCAATTGCTGATGTAGTGCTGCTTTCTGGAATGGGTATTACCGCATCAATATCATGATCAGGATATAAAGAGAGAATTTTTTTGCCTAAATATTGACCCATTCTAAGACGAGATTTCATGACAGATATTTTATCTATGACAGCATCAGGCCTTGCTAAATAAACATATTCAAAAATACACGGAGTGTGAGAGGGGTTATCAAAACAGACTTTTCTTTCAACTTCTCCCTCTAAGGATATAAAAACTGCTTCTCCTGGATTTACATCGCCTACCACTTCGAAATTAAGAGTCTCTAAAGCTGGACTTTCTGAAGCAATCATATAATCGGAACCAATTAAATCATTGTCTTTTTTTCCTAAAATTAATGGTCTGATTCCATTAGGATCTCTAAAACCAACTATCCCAACTCCACAAATCATAATTACAACTGAATAGGCGCCTTTAAGTCTTTGGTGTGTCCTAGAAACTGCTTCAAATATTTCTTTAGCGGAAGGTTTTGTCCCGGGAAAATTAACTTTGTAAAGTTCATGAGCAAAAACATTAAGAATAATTTCGGAATCTGAATTGGTATTGATGTGTCTAAGGTCTTGAAAAATTAGCTCTTCGGTAAGCTCTTTTGTATTAACTAAATTACCATTATGAGAAATACTAATTCCAAAAGGGGAATTTGAATACATTGGTTGTGCAAGCTCTCTATTTTGACCTCCAGCAGTTGGATACCTGACATGTCCAATGCCTATTTTTCCTTTCAAAGAAACTATGTGTTGTTGTCTGAAGACTTCTCTAACAAGGCCTAGTTGTTTTCTAATATGAAATTTTTCCGCTTCATTGGTAGCAATTCCTGCAGCATCTTGGCCCCTGTGTTGGATTACTGTCAGAGCCTCATACAAAGCTGGAGCTGCATCATCTTTAGAAACTATACCAACAACACCACACATCTTGCGTAATCTAATTAAAAGGGTTTTTTTCTAAATCTAAGTCTTCAGAGTTAATCTCTCTGTAAGGTACCTTACCTACGAAAGAGCCCAGTTGGTCTGCACCAGTTAAAATATAGTCAGACATGTAACTATCTTTCCACCATGTTTGACGCATTATATACGCGTCTCCAACTAAAAACATTACTAATATTATTACTGTCCCTCTAAATCCTCCAAATAGGCCTCCAAAAATCCTGTCTAAAAGTCCTTTTTGCATGGAATTCATCCCCTTCATGATAGCCTTTCCTGTAATTCTAAAAATAATGAGCAAAATTACAAAAATGGAAACAAAGCTAAAGATGCTTTTTATTTCTTTATCATTCGTGAAATTATCAAAGATCTCCATGGGGTAGTAACGGAAAAACCACGCAATTAAAATGGCACTTACCCAAATAGCATTTGAGATAATTTCAATATATAAGCCTCTTGATATCCCAATAAGAAGAGAACTAAAAAAAATGATTAATACAAAAAAATCAAATGCATTAAGATATAAAAGTATATCCATTAAATGACTTCTCCTAAACTTAATAAGGAGATAGGAAGATTTTTAAATTCCAATAAGTGCTTAAATAATTCTCCAGAAAAATAAAAGGAGCCTGCAAATAAATTAAGTTCATTTATATTTTTATCTTTCGCAATTGAATAAAGACTTCTCATTGAGTCCTTAACAGTAAAATCAAAATTAAAAGTCTTTACTTTTGATAGAACTTTTTTTGAAGACATAAGTTTTTGATGTATGTTGTCTGCTAAATAGATTTTATCAACTATTCCTTCAAATGGCTTTAATAGTTTTATTGGGTCTTTGTTCTCTGAACAAGCAAAAAATAAATTAATTTTTTTTCCTTTAAAATTTGAATCAAGATAGTTTATTAAGTTTCTTACTGAATCTTCGTTATGAGCTGAATCTACAAGAAAATTATCAAACGAAGTCAACCTACCAAAAATCTTAAAATCATCTATGAATTTCTTTGTTATTTCACTAGAAAAATCAAAGATGCTTTTTTTTGAAACTTCATTTATACAAAAAAGTACCTCCTTAGAAATAGTTCCTTTTTTTGAAAACTCATTAAGAGAATAACTTTTTTTATCAGGCGATATTAAAAAAGAATTAATTTTTAAAGCTTTTTCTATGATTGCTTTTGGTAAATTTTCAGAACCAAATATTAAAGGCTTATCAGGTCTTGCAATTTCGGCTTTCTCAGCGGCAATTTCTTCTATCGTATCTCCTAAATATTCCTGGTGATCTAGGGCTACTTTTGTAATCACAGATATATCGGGTTCAATAAAATTCATTGGATCCAATCTTCCTCCCATGCCTATTTCTAGAATCCAAAGATCTAGATTCGATTTATTAAAGTGATATAGAGCTGCTAAAGAAATTATTTGATAGAAATTTAAATTATGACTTTCTTTATATCGATTGAACCTATTCAAAACATCTAAAAGTTTTTCATCTGATATTTCTTTATCGTTTACTCTGATACGTTCATTAAAATTTAGAAGATGAGGAGAAGTGAACGTTCCTACTGAAACATTCTTTTTTAAGGCAAGCTTAGTAATTAGTTCGGAAAGCGACCCTTTTCCATTGGTGCCGCCAATTAAAATAATTTCTTTAGGTTTTTTTAAATTTAAAGAATTAAGAACTTTTTTATATCCATCTAAACTCTTTTTCTTATAATTTTGGATAAGAAGGTTTTCTTCAATCCATTTTGATAAATTTTCAGGCAATGAATTAACCGGCAATGTGTAATTTAGATATCAAGCCTGAAATTCTATCTTTCATATCAGATCTTTGAACAATCATATCTATCATTCCGTGTTTCAAAAGAAACTCACTTCTTTGAAAGCCCTCAGGTAACTTAACTCTTACGGTATCTTCAATAACTCTTGGTCCAGCAAAGCCTACCTGTGCTTTTGGTTCCGCAATATTTATATCCCCAAGCATCGCTAAACTTGCCGCAACTCCTCCATATATTGGATCAGTCAATACTGAAATAAATGGAAGCTTTTTGATTTTGAGTTTGTTTAATGCAGCACTTGTTCTGGACATTTGAAATAAAGAAAATAAAGATTCTTGCATCCTTGCTCCCCCGCTAGTAGAAACACATATAAAAGGGCAAGATTTCTCGATAGCAAATTCAACTGCGTCGACGAATTTTTGACCAACTACCGAGCCCATTGAACCTCCTAGAAATCTAAATTCAAATACCGACAGTACTACGTCTTTATCATTAAGTTTTCCATGGACAGATATCAAGGCTTCGGTTTCATCGATATTTGTTTTTGCATCATTTAACCTTTCTTTGTATTTCTTGGTATCTATAAAAGAAAGCCAATCTTTTGTTTTTAAATCGGATGAGATTTCTTCATATTCATTATGATCAATTAAATAAGAAATTCTATGTCTAGCGCCTATTCTTATATGATGATCACAATTTGGGCAGACATACATATTTGCCTCAAGATCAGGTCCATAAAGAATTTCTTTGCAATTTGAGCAAGTTTGCCAAAGCCCTTGAGGAACTGGACTTTTTTTCTCCTCTTTATGCTGTTTTCCAAGAGAAGGTAGGATCTTGTTAAACCAACTTTTAACCATATTAATTTATAGCTTTTTTTAACGATTTAGTGAAGTTTGAGATTTTTGGGGTAGATTTTTTTTCTATGAAGTCAATGATTTTTGTCCCAACTACTATGCCATCTGAAAAAGATGCCATCTTTTTTGCCGTTGCCGCATCTTTAATACCAAATCCAACAACAACGGGAAGATTGGTTAGAGACTTTATCCTTTTAACTTTATTTTTTACTTCGTTGAAGTTTTTTAACTCTGCTCCGGTGATTCCTTTCAATGAAACGTAGTACAAATATCCAGATGAAGAAGCAAGCATTCTTTTCAATCTTTTGGAATCTGTTGTTGGAGAAATTAGTCTTATGAGATCAATGTTTTCTTTTTTTAAGTTATTAAAAAAGAATTTACTTTCGTCATAAGGCAAATCTACAACTATCACACCATCTACGCCAACTTGACTTAATTCTTTTGCCAATTGATCTTTAAGTGATAAAAATGAGTTCATATAACCCATGAGAACAATAGGTATATTTGAATTTTTTATTCTGATTTGTCTACAAAGATTTAAAATATCATTAAATTCAATATTTTTTTTAAGCGCCCTTTCATGCGCCTTCTGAATAACAGGTCCTTCCGACATTGGATCAGAAAATGGTACACCGATTTCTAAAATATCTGCTCCTGAAGCAATCAAATCATTAAGAATTTTTTTTGAACTCCCTAAATTGGGATCTCCGGCAACCGTATAAGTTACTAAAACTTTTTTTTTATTTTCTTCTTTATTGAAGACTTTTTCTAAACGCTTCACAAAGTCATTCCATCTTCTTTAGCAACTGTAAACATGTCTTTATCTCCCCTTCCAGATAAATTGATGACTATTATTTTAGACTTGCTAAGTTTAGGAGCAATTTTATTTACATAAGCTAAAGCATGAGAAGTTTCTAATGCAGGCATAATACCTTCCGTCCTGGTTAAATCATGGAAGCTTTTTAATGCTTGCTTATCAGTCGCACTTTGATATTCAACTCTACCAATATCTCTCAAATAAGCATGTTCTGGACCAACTCCTGGATAATCTAAGCCTGCTGAGACTGAATGAGTTGATAGAATCTGACCATTTTTATCCTGCATTAAATAGGTCTTCATTCCATGTAATACTCCAACCTTACCATCACTTAATGGAGCAGCATGTTTTCCTGATTTTACCCCGGAGCCGCCCGCTTCAACCCCAACTAATTTTGTTTTTGGGTCTTTTATAAAGGGATAGAAAATTCCCATTGCATTTGATCCTCCTCCAACGCAAGCAACAATAATGTCAGGATATTTACCAAACTCCTTTTTGGATTGAATCTTAAGTTCTTTTCCAACAATAGAATTAAAATCTCTGACAATTTCAGGATATGGATGAGGTCCTGCCACACTACCAATAATGTAGTGAGTATCTTCTACATTAGTGACCCAGTCTCTCATAGCTTCATTCATTGCATCTTTTAGAGTTTTTGTTCCAGAATCTACAGAACATACCTCTGCGCCTAGCAGCTTCATTCTATAGACATTAAGAGCTTGCCTTTCAATATCTTCTTCTCCCATGAAAATAATACATTCCAGCCCATGCCTAGCAGCGACAGTTGCAGTTGCTACGCCATGTTGACCTGCACCGGTTTCAGCAATGACTCTTTTTTTACCCATTTTCTTAGCTAGTAAAACCTGGCCAACAGTATTATTAATTTTATGAGCTCCGGTATGATTTAAGTCTTCTCTTTTTAAATAAATTTTTGCTCCACCAAGTTTTTTAGTCCACCTTTCAGCAAAATATAAAGGTGATGGTCTACCCACAAAATCATTTAAATCTTTTATTACTTCTTGTTGAAAAGAATTGTCTTTCTTAACTTTAGTGTAAACTTTTTCTAACTCTTCAAGGGCTGTAATAAGAGTTTCGGAAACGTATTTGCCTCCAAATTCTCCAAATCTTCCCTCTTTATCGGGAAATGTATAGTTATTTAAATTTTTATGTTTCATTTACAATGTTTAAAAAATGTTTCAGCTCAGCTATATCTTTTTTTCCCGGTTTAGATTCTACTCCAGAAGCAAGATCAATACCGAAAGGCTTATAACCTTCAATCAAAGAGGTTATATTATTGGAATTTAATCCACCTGCAATTATTAAATTATTTTTTATTTCTTTGGGTATAAGCTTCCAATCAAAAGTTTTTCCAGTACCTCCTCTAATTTTTTGGCCTCCTGAATCTAGAAGTATTGCTAAAGCATCATCAAATTCTAATATTTTGTTTAGTAAGCCTTTATCATTCATTGAAATAGCTTTTATGTAAGGAAGATTAAAAGAAGAACAAAAGTCCTGACTTTCATCTCCATGAAACTGAAGAATAGGGTTATTAAAATAACTTATAGTTTTTTTTATCCCTTCTCTTGATTCATTTACAAAAACGATAACGGGAGAAATTTTTTCATCAAAATATTTTCCAGAGGATTCTAAAAACTCTAAGGGTACATACCTTGGACTATCCTTATCTCTATTGAAGCCTATCGCGTTAATATCCAATTTAATTAGCTCTTTTAAGTCCTGATCATTTGTTATTCCGCAAATCTTAATAAATAGTTTCATTAAATCTTCAATGTGAATTGATTGTTATATTTTGGCTTGAATATTTTGAACAAAGGGTCGTATTCTGGCCCTAAATAAAATAAACCTTTTGCCTCGGCAGTCTTACCTGCTTGAGTTCTGTCTTTAGCTTCTAAAATATCTTTTATTGATCCAGGAGCAATTGCTTTAGTGCCTACTTCTATCAATGTACCGACAATAATTCGTACCATATTTAACAGGAAAGCATTAGCAGATATTTCTATTGATATAATTTTTTGCCTTTTCTTGAACTTAACTTCGAAAACATTTCTATTGGGACTTTTTGATTGACAACCTGACCCTCTGAAAGAGGAAAAATCCTGTTCGCCAATAAGATAATTTGAGGCTTTTTGCATCGAATTTATATCAAGAGGAGTTTTTATCAAAGATGTAAAGTCTCTATTTAAGACAGATTGTTTGTTGCCATTAAGAATATGATATCTATAAGTTCTTTTGATCGCTGAAAACCTGGAATGAAAATCGACCGGAACTTTTTTAATCCAGTTTATGCTTATATCTCTGGGAAGAATTGAATTACATCCTGCCAACCAAGCTTTATTTAATCTATTTGCTGTGGTCTCAAAATGAATAACTTGCATCGCGGCATGAACTCCCGAGTCTGTTCTACCTGAACATATCGTCTTTACACTTTCATTTGCAACTTTAGTTAGAGATTCTTCAATTTTTTCTTGAATCGTCAAGTTGGTTTTTTTTTGTTTTTGCCAGCCTTTATAAGAGGTACCTATATATTCTATGCCTAATGCATATCTTTGCATGTTAATTTAGTTTTTGAGAGATTGTTTGGTAAGTATTTTTTTCCTCTTCTTCTAACTGATCTAATTTAATTTTTTCAAGAAGTTCTTTAGCTTTATCTAATTGATTCATTTCTGAATAAGTGATTGCTAAATTTAAATTAATCGAATTTTCTTTTCCGAGTTCATTAGGAAGTTTTTTCAATTCTTTTTGATTTCTTTCTTCTCCTTTTTTTGTATTATCAGTAAAAAATAAAAGAAAAATTAAAAAGGCAAAAATTAATATGCAAATTATTAAATAAATTTCTCTTGGTAAAAAAGTATCCATTAATTTTGATTTTCTATTAAACGTTTTAAAATTTGCATGCTATTTAATGCTGCGCCTTTCCTTAAGTTATCAGAAATAACCCATAAATTTACTCTGTTTTTTTGCCAAAGGTCCTTTCTAATGCCTCCTACAAGAACTTCATCTTTTCCTTCGGCATCATCCAAAGGAGTTGGATTGAATTTATTGTCAGAATTTATAACCTTTAAACCAGGAAATGTCTGCATTTTAGAAATCATTTCATCTAGATTTATATCTAACTCCGTTTCTATATGTACTGCTTCGGAATGACCATAGAAAACAGGAACTCTTGCACATGATGCGGTAACTTGGATACTTTCATCTAATATTTTTTGTGCTTCCCAAGTCATCTTCATTTCTTCCTCGGTATAACCATTTTCCAACTTAGGTCTATTTGCTCCAGGCAAAACATTAAATGCAATTTGTGATGAATATACATTTTTTTTTGTTTCCTTTCCTTCTAGAAAACTTTTCGATTGATCAGTTAGCTCATCTATAGCTTCTTTTCCAGTCCCTGAAACAGATTGATATGTTGCAACATCAACCCTTTTTATTTTATAGAGATCATGAATTGGTTTGATTGCAACCAATAATTGAGAAACCGAACAATTAGGATTTGAAATAATTTCTGGTAACTTCATATTATCTAAAAGCTCTCCATTTACTTCGGGGATAATCAAAGGAAAATCTTTCTCTTTCCTAAAACAAGAAGAATTGTCAATGACGGTGCAGCCAGACTCTTTTGCTATGGGTGCAAATTTTTTAGCAACTTCTGATCCGGCTGAAAAAAAAGCAAAATTGACTGAAGAAAAATCAAAACTTTCAATATCCTCAACTAATATATCTGAGCCATTTAAATGTATGGATTTTCCTGCAGACCTACTGCTTGCTACTATTTTTATTTCATTTATAGGAAGATCATAAGTTTTTAGATATTCAATAAAAACCCTACCTACTGCTCCTGTACCACCTACAATTGCTAACTTAATTAACATAAGAAGCTATTTTATCTCCCATTTCCGATGTTGAAATTACTTTTGAGTCTTTTTGTGCAATATCTTCAGTTGCATAACCTTCTGAAAGAACTCTTCTTACAGCATCATTAATTTTATTAAAAACGGCTGTTTCGTCGAATGAGTATTTCATAAGCAATGCTACAGATAGAATTGTAGCTATTGGGTTAACAATACCTTTTCCAGCAATATCTGGTGCTGAGCCATGAACAGGTTCATAAAGTCCTTTTAAATTTTCGTTTAAAGATGCAGAAGGTAACATTCCTATTGAGCCAGTAAGCATCGCTGAAATATCAGACAAAATATCTCCGAATAGATTTGAAGATACAATAACATCAAATTGCTTGGGATCTTTTACAAGTTGCATTGCAGCATTATCCACCAACATATGCTCAACTTTTACATTTGGATAATCAGATGATTTTTTATCAACTATTTCTCTCCATAATTGAGAAACTTCTAAAACATTTGCTTTATCTACAGAACAAAGTCTTTTATCTCTTTCCAGTGCGCTCTTAAATGCAACATCAACAATGCGTTCAATTTCTTCAGCTTTGTAGGACATTGTGTTGAAGGCATAATCATCATCCTTTTTTCTTGGTTCGCCAAAATATATACCGCTTGTAAGCTCTCTAACAATTAAAATATCTAAGTCATTTATCTTTGATTCTTTAAGAGAAGAAGAATGAATTACTTCTTTGAAAGTTATAGCAGGTCTTAAATTAGCAAAAAAATTTAATTTTGATCTTAAGTCTAGTAACCCTTTTTCAGGTCTTTCTGAAGGAGGCATAGAATCCCATTTTTTTCCTCCAACTGCGCCGAGGAGTATTGAATCTGCATTTCTTGCCTTATCCAAAACTTTTGAAGATAGAGGAGTTTTGAATTTATCTATTGAAGCCCCTCCAATTAAATCAATATCAATATCAAGCTCAAATGAAAGGTTAGATAAAGAATCGATAACTTTTCTAGCCTCATTACAAACTTCAGGACCAACTCCATCTCCCGGTAAAATTAATAATTTTTT
>MDSV01053009.1_pt1 | contig 11608 bp, 5 predicted proteins | sample 810851 | NCBI WGS metagenome assembly MDSV01 (sample SAMN05326640, study PRJNA326480) | marine metagenome | isolation source: seawater | place: Atlantic Ocean: North East | collected 2012 | reverse complement strand
TTTTAGAGTTGCTTTTGTACAAGCTTCTCTAAAACACATTCTAGAAGCTATTTCAAAAGCTAAAACACTTGAGTCAACGTCATGATGTAATCCATCTAAAATAGTTACTTTATAATCTATAACTGGGAATCCAGCTAAAATTCCGCTTTCTGCTACACTTAAAACACCCTTTTCTACGCCTGGAATAAATTCTTTAGGTATTGATCCACCTTTGATTTTATTTTCAACCTCTCTTCCTTTACCTGGCTCAAGAGGTTCTACACTTAAAGTTACTTTTGCAAATTGACCAGATCCACCACTTTGTTTTTTATGAATGTAGGTCACTTCTGTAGTTCCAAGTATAGTTTCTCTATAGGCAACTTGTGGAGCTCCAATATTAGCTTCTACTTTAAATTCTCTTTTCATTCTGTCTACAATAATATCAAGATGTAATTCACCCATTCCTTTAATGATAGTTTGACCAGACTCTTCATCTGAAGTAACCCTAAATGATGGGTCTTCTTTTGCTAATCTACCTAAAGCTTCACCCATTTTTTCTTGGTCCGCTTTAGTTTTAGGTTCAACAGCAATTTCTATGACAGGATCTGGAAATTCCATTGGTTCTAATAGAATAGGTTTGTCCTCTTCGCATAAAGTATGGCCGGTAATAGTAAACTTAAGTCCTGCTAATGCAACAATATCTCCAGTTGTTGCCTCTTTAATGTCTTCTCGACTGTTAGCATGCATCAACAACATTCTGCCAACTCGCTCAGTTTTTTCTTTTGATGAATTATATACCGATGTGCCTGCTTTTATAGTTCCAGAGTAAATACGAATAAATGTTAATGAGCCAACGAAAGGGTCGTTAGCTACTTTAAAAGCTAAAGCAGAGAAAGGTTCATTATCAGCAAACTTCATTTCTAATTTATCTTCTGAACCTAGTTTTGTAGCTTCAATAGAGCCAATATCTAAGGGGCTTGGTAAATAATCTATTACAGCATCTAGTAATGGCTGAACACCTTTATTTTTAAACGCTGATCCAGTAGTTATTGGAACAAAACTAAATCCTAGGGTGCCTTTTCTTATACATTTGATTAAATCATTTTCTGATGGTTCTTTCCCGTCTAAATAAGCTTCCATTAATTTTTCATCCTCTTCAACTGCAGCTTCTACTAGTTCTTTTCTATATTTTTCTGACTTTGATTTTAAATCTTCAGGTATATCAACTACTTCAAACTTAGCTCCTAGGTCCTCATTTTGCCATATGATCGCTTTCATTTTTACCAAGTCTACCACTCCTTTAAGGTCCGCTTCTGTGCCAACCGGCAGCTGTAGAACTAGGGGTTTACATCCTAATCTATCTTTTATCATGTCTACACATCTATAAAAATCCGCACCTGTTCTATCTAATTTATTTATAAAACATATTCTTGGCACTTTATATTTGTCGGCTTGTCTCCAAACAGTTTCAGATTGAGGCTCAACACCAGCTACTCCATCAAAAACACAAACTGCTCCATCTAAAACCTTTAAAGATCTTTCCACCTCAATAGTAAAATCTACATGGCCAGGAGTATCAATGATGTTAATTCTATGGTCATTCCAAAAACATGTTGTAGCAGCTGATGTAATTGTAATTCCACGTTCTTGTTCTTGTTCCATCCAATCCATAGTTGCAGCACCATCATGTACTTCTCCTATCTTATGACTTTTGCCCGTATAATATAAAATTCTTTCTGTTGTAGTTGTCTTACCGGCATCTATGTGAGCCATAATTCCTATGTTTCTATATTTGTCTAAAGAATACTTAGCCATAATTTATTACCATCTAAAATGAGCAAAAGCTTTATTTGACTCTGCCATTTTATGTGTATCCTCTCTTTTTTTTATAGCAGAACCTTTATTTTGTGATGCATCTAAAATTTCTGCATATAATTTATCTGCCATTGTTTTGTTTTTTCTTTTTCTAGTTGCTTCCATTAACCATCTTAAGGCTAATGCTTGACCTCTTTTAGTTTTTACTTCAACTGGAACTTGATAAGTTGCTCCGCCAACTCTCCTAGATCTACATTCTAAATTAGGTTTTACATTGCTAATAGCTGTATTAAATATTTTAAGTGGGTCTTCATTATTTTTAGACTTAATTTTATCTAAAGCATCATATAAAATTTTTTCAGCAGTAGATCTTTTGCCATCATACATTATTGAATTAATAAATTTTGAGACGATTTCCGAATGAAATTTTGGATCTGGATAAACTTTTCTGACTGGTGCTTTTCGTTTTCTTGACATAATATTATTTTGGTTTTTTTGTTCCGTAGAGTGATCTTCGTTTCTTTCTGTTGGCGACACCTTGCGTATCAAGATTACCTCTTAAAATATGATATCTTACTCCTGGTAAATCTTTTACTCTACCTCCTCTTAATAATACAACTGAGTGCTCTTGTAAGTTATGTCCTTCACCCGGAATATATGCGGTTACTTCAAAACCATTTGATAATCTAACTCTAGCAACTTTTCTAAGTGCTGAATTTGGTTTTTTTGGAGTCGTAGTGTAAACTTTTACACAAACACCTCTTTTAAGAGGCTGTCTTTCTAAAGCTGGAACTTTATTCCTAGCAATTGGTTTAATTCTACCTTTTTTAATCAACTGATTTATAGTTGGCATAATAATATTTTGAATTTGAAGTAAGATAGTCTTTAAGACTTGATAATTTGTTAGTGTTTAAGGCTATAAAATGCCTTACTTCTAACATTCAAAATGTGCCGTAAACTAACACTGAAATGATAAAAGTCAATATTTTTTGATTAATTTATTTAATTTAAGTAGCTTGTTCTGGCGCGGCTGGGGCGGCTTCTAGCTGTTCTTTTTTCAATTCTTCTAATCTTGCCCTATCTTGTTCTTTCGCATCCTTATCCCAACCAATTTTTGTAAGCCCTGTTCCTGCTGGTACTAATCTTCCTACTATTACATTTTCCTTTAACCCCTCTAATGTATCTACTTTTCCTCTAATAGAGGCGTCTGTTAATACCCTTGTTGTTTCTTGGAATGAAGCTGCAGATATAAATGAATTTGTTTGCAAAGAAGCTTTAGTGATACCTAGTAAAACTCTCTCAAACACAGCTGGTTTTTTCTTTTCTTCTCTCAGTTTATCATTGATAATGTTTATATCTAACAAATCAATAATTTCACCCGATAGTAAATCAGATTCTCCAGGATCTTTAACTTCAACTCTTTTTAACATTTGTCTAACTATAGTTTCTATATGTTTATCGTTTATTACAACACCTTGTAATCTATAAACTTCTTGTACCTCAGTAATGAAATATTCAGTTAACTTTTCTACTCCCAGAATTCTCAAAATATCATGAGGTAATGGGGCTCCGTCCAGTAAATATTCACCTTTTTTAATTTTTTCACCTTGGTTAAAATTAACATGTTTGCCTTTTGGTATTAAATAATTAGATGTATCACCGCTTGATGACACAATTGAAATTTTTTGCTTACCTCTTACCTCTTTACCAAATTCAATCACACCATCATTCTCAGCTATAATTGCGCTATCTTTTGGTTTTCTTGCTTCAAATAATTCTGCAACTCTTGGAAGTCCACCAGTAATGTCTTTTGTTTTAGATGTTTCTTTTGGTAATCTCGCTAAAACGTCTCCTGCAGAAATTTTCTGTCCGTCTTTTACTGACAAAATTGTATCAGGAACTAAGTAATATCTAGCTTCATTACCATCAGCTTTTTTTATAATTTCTCCTTTATCATCTCTTAATGTGATTCTAGGCTTCAATTCAGAGTTTTTAGATAATGATTTCCAATCTGTCACTGATTTCGATGAAAGACCTGTGGCATCATCTAAAGTTTCTGTTAGCGATGTTCCCTCTGTCAAATCCATATAATTAACTATACCACCTGTTTCAGCTATAACAGGTAGAGTGTACGGATCCCACTCAGCTATTTTTTTTCCTTTATCAACTACATCTCCATCTTTGAAAAATAATTTTGATCCGTAGTTAACTTTATAAATGGCTAGTTGTCTTTTACTTTCATCTTCAATGCTCAATTGAGTATTTCTTCCCATAACAATTATATTTTTCTTAGAGTCTTCAATTAAATTTTTGTTAATGATATTTAATTTACCCTTAGTTTGTGAAATTATTTGTGACTCTTCTTTAATTTGGGCTGTGCCTCCTACGTGAAAAGTTCTCATTGTTAACTGTGTTCCAGGTTCTCCTATTGATTGGGCAGCTATCATTCCAACTGCTTCTCCAATGCTTACCAATTTACCCCGCGCTAAATCTCTTCCATAACAAACTTGACATACACCTCTTGTAGAAGCGCATGTAATAACTGAGAAAACATTTACAGATTTTACTCCAGCTGCATCTATTTTTTCACAATCAAACTCATCAATAAGCTTATTTTTTTTGATTATAACTTCACCTGTTACTGGATTTTTTATGTCTTCTGCAATTACTCTTCCTAAAACTCTTTCTGATAAACTGACTAATATATTTCCACCCTCAATAATCTCTGAAATTGTCACAGATGATCTTTTTTTAGGATCACATTCTGATTTTGTTACCTGAACATCTTGAGCAACATCACAAAGTCTTCTTGTCAAATATCCTGAGTTTGCAGTTTTAAGAGCTGTATCAGCCAAACCTTTTCTTGCACCGTGGGTAGAATTAAAATACTCTAATACAGATAATCCCTCCTTAAAATTTGAAATAATTGGAGTTTCTATAATTTCTCCTGATGGTTTAGCTATAAGCCCTCTCATACCTGCTAATTGTTTCATCTGTGCTTGAGATCCTCTAGCTCCAGAATCTGCCATCATAAATACGGAGTTAGTTTCTATTCTATCGTCATCATAAATTTTTTCTGCTGAAGATATTTCTTTCATCATTTCATTAGCTACTGTATCTGTACACTTAGACCATATATCAACAACTTTATTATATTTTTCACCTCGAGTAATTAATCCATCAGAATATTGTTTTTCATATTCTTCTATTTGTTTTTTAGTATTACCTATTAAATTTTCTTTAGTTTTGGGAATTAGCAAATCATCTTTTCCAAAAGAAATACCAGCCTTAAAAGCGTGTTTAAAGCCAAGAGTTTTTATCTTATCGCAAAATATAACTGTTTCTTTTTGCCCGCAATATCTAAAAATAGTATCGATAACTTCTGATACATTTTTCTTGGTAAGAAGTCTATTTACAAGACTAAATCTAATATCTTTGTTTATAGGCAAGACATTGGCTAGCAAGAAACGTCCAGCGGTACTTGTAAATTTTTCAGTTTTACTTACTCCTTGTTCATCTACTGTTTTAAAGATTGAAATTATTTTAGAATGTAAACTGATAGACTTACTTTCTAGAGCTTGCTCAATTTCATCTATAGAGGAAAATATTCCTTTTGGTTTATCATCATTCTCATTTGCTTGAGATAAATAGTAAATTCCCAAAACGATATCTTGACTCGGAACGATTATTGGTTTCCCATTTGAAGGACTTAATATATTATTTGTAGACATCATTAAAACTCTAGCCTCAAGCTGTGCCTCTAAACTTAAAGGAATATGCACTGCCATTTGATCCCCATCAAAATCCGCGTTAAACGCGGCACAAACTAATGGATGTAATTCTATCGCATTTCCCTCAATTAGTTTTGCCTCGAAGGCTTGCACACCAAGTCTATGCAAAGTTGGTGCTCTATTAAGTAAGATCGGATGTTCTCTTATAATGTGCTCTAGTGAGTCCCAAACTTCACTTTTTTCTTTTTCAACTAATCTTTTAGCTTGTTTAATAGTTGTTGCTAATCCTAGTTTATCCAATCTAGCATACAAAAATGGTTTAAATAATTCTAAAGCCATCTTTTTAGGTAATCCACACTGATGTAGTTTTAATTCAGGACCTACTACAATTACAGATCTTCCAGAATAATCAACTCTTTTACCTAATAAATTTTGTCTAAACCTACCTTGTTTTCCTTTAAGCATTTCAGCTAAAGATTTTAAAGGTCTTTTTCCGGTCCCTGTAATAACTCTTCCTCTTCTCCCGTTATCAAAAAGAGCGTCAACAGACTCTTGTAACATTCTTTTTTCATTTCTTACGATAATGTCAGGTGCTTTTAGATCCAACAGTCTTTTAAGACGGTTATTTCTATTAATTACTCTTCTATATAAATCGTTAAGATCTGAAGTAGCAAATCTACCTCCATCTAAAGGTACTAGTGGCCTCAACTCAGGTGGAATTACCGGAACAGAAGTTAAAATCATCCATTCAGGTTTATTTCCAGAGGAGATGAATGACTCTATTAACTTTAATCTTTTAATAGTTCTTTCTTCAGTAACTTTTGATTTTATTTCAGATAAAGAGTCTCTAAGTTTTTTTTGTTCTTTTTTTAAATCTAAATTGATTAATATTTCTCTAACAGCTTCAGCCCCTATTCCAGCTGTAAAAGCATCCTCACCAAATTCATCTTGAGCTTTAATTAATGCCTCTTCTGATAGAAGTTGACCAGGTTTTAAATTTGTTAATCCAGGCTCTATAACAATAAAACTTTCAAAATATAAAACTTTTTCTACCTCTTTTAATTTCATATCTATTGCTAAAGAAATTCTACTAGGTAAAGATTTTAAAAACCAAATATGAGCAACAGGACAAGCAAGATCAATGTGTCCCATTCTTTCTCTTCTTACGTTAGATTTAGTAACTTCCACTCCACATTTTTCACATATTATTCCTCTAAATTTCATTCGCTTATACTTCCCACATAAGCATTCATAATCTTTAACAGGGCCAAAAATTCTTGAACAAAAAAGTCCATCTTTTTCAGGTCGAAAAGTTCTGTAATTTATTGTCTCTGGTTTTTTAATTTCTCCATAAGACCAAGATTTTATTTTTTCTGGACTAGCTAAAGTAATTTTTATGCTATCGAAATTATTTTCAGGAACTAAATTTTGATTATCGAAATTTTTTGTTAAATTTTTTTCCATATTTAATTCAATTCTATATTTAATCCTAAAGCTCTAATTTCTTTTACCAGGACGTTAAAAGACTCAGGCACTCCAGACTCAAAATTATTATTGCCTTTTACAATTGTTTCATAAACTTTTGTTCTTCCGGCAACATCGTCTGATTTAACCGTTAAAATTTCTTGCAAAGTATAGGACGCACCATAAGCTTCGAGTGCCCATACTTCCATTTCACCAAATCTTTGACCACCTAATTGAGCTTTTCCTCCAAGAGGTTGTTGAGTAACTAAACTGTATGGACCTGTAGATCTTGCATGAATCTTATCTTCAACTAAATGATTCAACTTAAGCATATAAATTATTCCCACAGTTACAGGCCGATCAAATTTTTCTCCTGTTTGACCATTCCATAAATTTGTTTGACCAGAATTAGGTAATTTAGCTAAATCTAACATTTTATTAATATCAGTGGTACTAGCTCCATCGAATACCGGTGTTGAGATAGGTACTCCGTTTGAAATATTTTGAACTAGTTCAGCAATTTCTTTTTTTGAAAGTTTAGATATGGTTTTTTCATAATATTCTTTACCATAAATTTCTTTTAATTTATTTTTCAAATTTTCAAATTCTGACTCAAAATTTTTCAAATAGCTTTTTATTTGTTCACCTAGTTCAGAACATGACCAACCTAAATGAGTTTCAAGTATTTGACCAACATTCATTCGGCTAGGAACTCCAAGAGGATTTAAAACTATATCAACAGGTTTGCCATTGTTCATATAAGGCATATCTTCAACTGGTACTATCTTACTGACCACTCCTTTGTTTCCATGTCTCCCAGCCATTTTATCTCCAGGCATCAATCTTCTTTTCACTGCAACAAAAACTTTCACAACTTTCATTACAGTTGGTAATAAATCATCTCCTTGCTGAATCTTTGCAACTTTATCCTCAAATCTAATCTTTATATCTTCAGCGGCATTGTCAAACTGGTTTTTTAATTTTTCAAGATTTTGATTTATTTCTGCGTTTTGAAAAGATAACTTCCATAAATCTTTTAATGATAAATTATCAAAATCATTTTTATTTAATGTTGTCTCTGGTTTTAATTCTTTAAATTGTTTATCTATAATTTGCCCATTTAAAAGATCTATTGCTCTTAACTTAATATTTCTGTTTAATATTTCTTCCTCTACTTTTTTATCTTCTTGTACTACTTCGATCTCAGCTCTTTCTATAGCTATAGATCTTTCATCTTTATCAATACCATGTCTATTAAACACTCTTACGTCTATAACTACTCCAGCACTACCAGATGGTAATTTTAAAGAGGAGTCTCTTACATCGGTAGCTTTTTCTCCAAATATAGATCTTAATAATTTCTCTTCAGGACTTGAGGATGTTTCACTTTTTGGAGTTACTTTACCAACTAATATATCACCAGGTTTAACTTCTGCTCCAACATATACTATTCCAGACTCATCTAGATTTCTTAAGCTTTCCTCACTTACATTGGGAATGTCTCTAGTAATTTCCTCAGCTCCAAGTTTTGTATCTCTGGCCATAGATTCATACTCTTCTATATGAACTGACGTAAAAACATCGTCTGTCACACATCTTTCAGAGATTAAAATTGAGTCTTCAAAATTATATCCTTGCCATGGCATAAAAGCTACAGTAACGTTTTTACCTAACGCTAGCTCTCCTAGTTTTGTAGCCGGACCATCTGCTATTATATCTCCTTTTTTAACTTGATCACCTACTTTAACAAGTGGTTTTTGATTTATGCATGTATTTTGATTTGATCTCTGAAATTTTGAGAGATTATAAATATCTACTGCTGATTGAGACAAATCGGTAACTTCTGTTGCTTTAACAACTATCCTTTTACCGTCAATTTTATCAACGACGCCGTTCCTTTTTGCTACGATTGTTACTCCAGAATCTAGAGCTACGTCTGACTCTATGCCTGTACCAACTAAAGGTGACTCGGGTTTTAATAAAGGCACTGCTTGTCTCATCATATTTGAGCCCATTAAGGCTCTGTTTGCATCATCATTTTCTAAAAAAGGTATTAATGCCGCCGCAACTGAAACTAATTGTTTAGGAGAAACATCAACAAAATCAATATTTTCTCTATTGGACAGTTCAAAATTTAAATTTTTTCTACAAGCAACTAATTCCTCTTCGAATGTACCATCTTTTTTAATTGGAGAGTTCGCCTGAGCAATCGTATATTTTTCTTCTTCTATAGCTGATAAATATTTAATTTCAGGTGTTACTTTACCATTAATAACTTTTTTATATGGGCTTTCAATATACCCAAACTTATTTACTCTACAATATGTTGCTAAACTATTTATTAATCCAATATTTGGACCCTCAGGTGTTTCTATGGGGCAAATTCTTCCATAATGAGTAGGGTGAACATCTCTAACTTCAAAACCTGCTCTTTCTCTTGTTAAACCTCCTGGGCCTAAAGCTGAAACTCTTCTTTTGTGAGTAATTTCAGATAAAGGATTTGTTTGATCCATGAATTGAGAAAGTTGCGATGTTGCAAAAAAATCTTTTAATGACGTCGTAATTGGTTTTGCATTGATTAAATCTTGAGGCATTGCAGACTCTATTTCAAGAAAAGTGGACATTTTTTCTTTTACTGTTCTCTCCATTCTTAAGAGTCCTATTCTAAACTGATTTTCTACAAGCTCTCCTACTGATCTTACTCTCCTATTACCTAAATGATCAATGTCATCTACCTCCCCTTTTCCATCTCTCAAATCAAGCATAAACTTAATTATAGCTACTATGTCTTCTGAGCTTAAAATTGTCTTTTTGTTACTTATTTTTAAGTTTAATTTTGAATTAAGCTTTACTCTACCAACTTCCGATAAATCATATCGTTCTTTTTTGAAATAAAGATTGTTGAAAATTTCTTCTGCAATTTCTTGTGAAGGTGCTTCACCAGGCCTTAAAACTTTATAAATATCATTTAATGCTGTTGACTTATCTAAATTTTTTTCAATTTTAAGAGTTTCTAAAAGATAAGGTCCTTTATTTATTGGGTCAATATTTACTAAATCAAGAACTTTTTCACCTTGACTAATAATTTGATGAAGGTTTTCTTCAGTTATATCAAATCCTGCGCCAATTAGTATTTCACCGCTTTTATCTTTAATATCTTTAGCTATATATTTTCCAATTATTTGATCGTCAGAGAGTAAAATTGATTTTAAACCTTTTTCTTGTAGTTTTTTCGATATTATTAAATTCAATTTATCACCTTTAGACAAAACTTTCTTATTATTTTTCGCATCTATTAAGTCATGAGATAACTTCATTGGTCTTTTATAATTTTCAGGATTAAAATCTGTTTCCCACATTTTTTTTTCAATGTCATATGTGTATTTATTGATTGTATAAAAGTTATTTATTATTTTATCTTTGGAAAAACCAAGGGCAAATAAAATAGTTGTAATTGGAAGCTTTTTCTTTCTATCTATTCTAAAGTATAAAATATCTTTAGGATCAAATTCAAAGTCTAGCCATGAACCTCGACCTGGAATAATTCTGCAATTAAATAAGAGTTTACCACTTGAGTGGGTTTTTCCTTTATCATGATCAAAAAAAACACCGGGACTTCTATGCATCTGATTTACGACTACTCTTTCAACACCATTAGTTATAAAAGTAGCGCTTGGTGTCATTAGCGGTAAATCACCAATGAAAACTTCTTGTTCTTTTGCTGATAGAATTTGTTTTGTATTATTTTCGCTATCTATTTCGTAAACAACTAGTCTCAAGTTAGCTTTTAAAGCAGCCGAGTAAGATAAACTTCTTTGCTTGCACTCTATAACATCAAATTTTGGTTTTTCTAACTTATAGGAAATATACTCTAGGGTAGATTTTTCTGTTCCATCTTCAATCGGAAAAATACTCTTAAATACTTTATCAATTCCTTTTGATAAATCACTTAATTGTTCTTCTATCGTTTTAGATTTTAAAAACTCATTATATGAATTTTTTTGTACTTCTATAAGATTTGGAATAGATAAACCTTCTACAAGTTTACCAAAGTTTTTTCTAATATTCTTTTTTTGAGTAAAAGATAATTGCATTAAAAATAAAAAAATCTTACTGGACTTATAAGTACAGTAAAATTTAGTCTAAAATTTTGTTTACTTTAATTCTACTTTAGCCCCAGCTGCTTCAAGTTTTTTCTTAAATTCTTCAGCTTCTTTTTTAGCAACACCGCCCTTAATTTCTTTTGGCGCTGCTTCTACTAAATCTTTTGCTTCTTTTAATCCTAAACCTGTAATAGCTCTAACTTCTTTAATCACATTGATTTTCTTATCTCCTGAAGAAGCTAAAAAAACTGAGAATTCTGATTTCTCCTCTCCTGCAGGTGCTGCTGCACCGCCCGGAGCTGCTGCTGCTACTGGAGCTGCTGCTGTAACGCCCCATTTTTCCTCCAACTGTTTCGAAAGTTCTGCTGCTTCAACAACTGTTAAAGTAGAAAGCTCATCTATAATTTTGTTTAAATCTGCCATTGTGAATCCTGTTAATTAATTTTTTAAACTCTTTGCGCGCGCTAAATTAGCAATTTTTGAGCCAGGTGCAAGCAAAATACTAACTAATTTTTG
>MDSV01028842.1_pt1 | contig 11608 bp, 14 predicted proteins | sample 810851 | NCBI WGS metagenome assembly MDSV01 (sample SAMN05326640, study PRJNA326480) | marine metagenome | isolation source: seawater | place: Atlantic Ocean: North East | collected 2012 | reverse complement strand
AGGTATATTATTAATAATGATCATGAATTTAGTGGGTTAGAATGTTTGATGGAATTAAAAAAAGAGGTGGCGGTTTATGTTGAACGAGATAAAAAGAAAATTAAAAAGTATAGGAGTTAAATTAACATATAATAATTTCCTAATTCAAATTTTATTTTTGATGTTGCTGATCTTTCTATTCCTGGTTTAAAATGAGAATATGGTATAACTCTTATATCTAAACTTACACGAGTAATTGTTGTTTCATTTATTTTATTATAATGCTTACATTGATTTAAATTCCCCATATAAAATTCATTTTGGTTCAATTTCATATTTTTATACATATGTGGATCTAATTCTGATTTAGGATTCTCTTCATAATACATAGCATTTGTGTCATACATTTTTGTAATAGGAATAACTATATTATATTCTTCTTGTGGATGACCAAATTCACCATCATGATGTAATCCTATTATATCATCAAACTTATCACTTGATTTCCTTCCTATATTACTATTTCCAGGAATATGAAATCTAATATTTGGTACTTTTTGAATGACTAATTTACTTTCACCAGGAAACAATGGTTTAATATTGTTAATTACAAAATCTAAATATAATTTTAAAAAAGTGTAATCACTATCAAAATATGTGTAAAATTTTTTAACAAATATACTATTTCTATCTGTTATACCAAATTCAGGTATTTGTTGATAAAATTTTCTATCATTATCAGAAATATTATCGGTATTTAGAATTTCATGTATATTTTCTAAGTTAGTTAATTTATTATCGAAAACTCCTGTATAATAATTTAGAATCATATCATAAAAATTATACTTTTTATTATCAAAATTATATATATTATGCATTATTTAAGATAAGTTATATTATTTAAATAAATTTAGTTAAATAATATATAATATGAATATTACAGTTATAGGTGTTGGAAAATTAGGACTTGGATTTGCTTTACTATTAGACAATGCAGGTTACAATGTTTTAGGTGTAGATATATTTCAAGGATATGTAGATTCAATAAATAATAAAACGTATAAAACAGAAGAACCTGAATACAACGAGCTTATGGCTAAAACAAAAGTCAAAGCTACTACATCATTAGAAGAAGGACTCGAACATTCGGACATTATATTTATAATTGTACAGACGCCAAATTCAGGTGGAGACAAATTTTATGATCATAGTATTTTGTCTAATTTATTATTTAATATAAATAAACACAAGGTTGAAAACAAACATATAATCGTTGGTTGTACTGTTATGCCAAAATATATCGATGAAGTAGGCAATGGATTAATATGCGATTGTAAAAACACTACATTGAACTACAATCCCGAGTTTATAGCCCAAGGTTCTATAATAAGTGACTTTAGAAAACCTGATATTATATTAATAGGAACTAACTCTGCCGAATTGGGTGAAAAATTAAAAGAAATTTACGATAAAATGTTTGCAGAGGGACATGTGACAAAATATTGTATATTATCCCCATTAGAGGCTGAATTAGTTAAAATTTCAATTAATGGATTTATTACTACAAAACTATCTTTTGCTAATATGATTTCAGATGTATGTGACAATGTTGGTGCTGATAAAGAAAAAGTATTGGATAGTATTGGTAGCGATAAAAGAATAGGCAATAAATATTTTAGACCAGGAAATTCATTTGGTGGACCTTGTTTTCCAAGAGATACAAAAGCTTTAAAACAATGTATAGATCAGAACAATATTAATTCAGATTTATTAACGGCTACTACAAAGTATAATGAAGAACACATAGATTTTCAGGTTAAACAATTGCTTAATTTGAAACTAGATGATTATCTTATAGAAAATGTATGTTATAAAGAAAATAGTAAAATTCCATTAATAGAAGAAAGTGCTAAATTAAAGATAGCAAAACGATTGGTAGAAGCAGGGAAAAAAGTTACAATAAAAGACGAAATACAATTAATAAATGAAGTTAAAAAAGAATATGGTAATATTTTTGATTATTTAATAGTTTAAATTATATAAAAAGTGAAGAAAATGATAAAGTATTTTCAATACGATTATTTTCTCAATATTTGAATATCACTCTTAAAAGTTTTGTTTTGATTTATTAAATTGTTTAATACAGCGTATTTATTATACTTTCTATTTATGTCATAATGAAAATATGGTTTAGCGCTAGGAAAACTACCGAGAAATCCATCTATTGCTTGAATTTGTAATCCTGTATTTCTTTTTATATCTTGTATTCCAAATTTATACAAAAGATTAGCTCCTTTATTAGATATAGCATATGCGTGTGTACAAGCTGGTTTTGTTGGATAACCAATATAATTATTTATAGGTATATTTTTGCCACCTTCAAAACCAAAATAAAATATATCATAGTCACTTGGTATATGTTGTAAAATTTGCTCATTATTATTAAATATCATATCGTCTTCAAAAATAAGTACATTATTCCATGAATTATCAATAATTTGTTTCCATATTTTTAAGTGCGAATTAAAACATCCTATACACCCATAATTTACTTTATTATAATCTATTATTTCTAAATTATATTCTTTTTCTAAAATATTAATATTTTCAATATTAGGTTTTTCTGTTATAAAAAATTCAAATTTAATATTATATTTATTTAAAGATTTTTCTATATAGTTTTGTCTTTCTCTATTATTTTTTAATGATATAACAAAAATTTTATCAAACTTTTCGTTAAAGTTATTCATATCATATATATACACATATTATATGAATAAATTTAACGGACAAGCTGAACAAGATAAATTTATTTTAAATATTTTAAATTTTAAAAAAAATGGTTATTTTATTGAAATTGGTTCAAACCATCCAGTTAGTATTAATAATACATATTTATTAGAAAAAGATTATAATTGGAAAGGTATTATGATTGAGTATTCAAATAAATGGTTAAATGGATACAAACAATTAAGACAAAATAGCATACATATTATAAACGATGCTACAAAAATAGATTATAAAAAAATGTTTCAAAATAATGATGTACCTAATAACATAGATTATCTTCAAATTGATTTGGAACCAGCTAATGGTTCTACTTTAGCAACATTAAAAAAAATAGATAATGAAGTTATGGATAATCATAAATTTGCTACAATAACATTTGAACACGATTGTAGAAAAGATTTATATCATTTAGATATTATACAAAAAACTAGAATTGAATCTAGAAAAATACTGAAAGAGAGAGGATATTTTTGTCTTTTTGAAGATATACATAATTTCCATCCTGATTATACTTATGAAGATTGGTATGTCCATCCTGAATTAGTTAATATGGATTATGTTAGACTGTTAAAAAACAAAAATTTAAAAAATTATACAGAAAATTCATACTTAGGAAAATCAATTAATTGGAAAGATATTATCTATTAGGCTCTTATATATATAACATTACCATGTATAGGTATAGTGGTAGATTGTAATTTAAAATTATTATTAATTAAAAAATTATTTAAATCCTTAAACAAAACCCCACCTTTATAATATTCTTTTTGAGAGATTTCAATTTCTAAATAATTTATATATTTTATATAATCGTCTAAACTTTTTAACACTTCTAGTTCTGCTCCTTGAACATCAATACATACATTTTGTAAGTATGAAGTATCTATTTTATTTTCTATTATTAAAGTTTTCATTCTTGTCGAATATAATGGCATTGTTTTAATAATAGGTATACGATTAAAGTATGGCCAGTTAGTTCCTTCTTTAAAAATAGAACTGGGACCCATATCTCCATTATCATTTTTATAGATATTAAATTTGTATAATTGATTATCTGTATTTGTAATTAAATTATTGTAACAATAATAATTAGTATTATATTTTTCATTTATTTTACATAAGTTATATGATAAGTCATTATAAACACTTGGTATTGGTTCTATAAATATACCATATTTATATTTTTGCGTATATTTATAATCAATTTCTCTCATATCATTTGCCCCAATATGTAATATATACATATATAGTAATTATATATAATATATGAATTCTTCTCCTACACCAAAAAATTTTAATCCAGCATTTTATATATGTATATAACTAATTCAAATTTAGGTAAAAAGGGACGTTTTGGTAATGCCTTATTTCAGTATGCATTACTGAGAAGTATATCTGTTAAAACAAATAAAAAAATTTATTTACATGATATTACTAAATGTAAAAGTGATGGACAGTTATGTTTATTATCAAATTTTAAATTATATTTAAATGAAGAAATAGAAAAAAATGTATTAAATGTTAAATTTAATAATTATAATGAAGAAATAATGAATTGTTTTATATTTAGTAACAATATTTTTAATTTGTATGGTAATATTAACTACAATGGTTATTTTCAAAGTTATAAATATTTTAATGATATAAAAGATATATTATATAATGATTTTACTATAATAAATAAATCAATAATAGAAAAATCAAATGATATAATAACAAATATAAAAAAAAATTTTGAAAATATGGAATTAGTAGCTTTACATGTTAGAGGAGGTGATAAATTAATAAGAAATGATGTATGGTGGAATATAACAGAAGAATATTTAATTGAATCTTTAAAGTATTTTAATGATAATGTAGTTTTTATTATTTTTAATACAGATGTATCGCAAGATATAAATAATATGATATATAATAATATACCTAAAAATAAAAGAGTAATAATTAAAAATGATATGTTAACAGATTTTAATATATTAAAATCGTGTGATCATTATATATTAACAAATTCTAGTTTTGGATGGTGGGCTGCATATTTATCAAATATTAATAAAAATAAAATAGTAATACATCCAAATTCTATTTTTATAAATAGAAAAGATCCAAGGAATAATATTAAAGATTATATTCCTGATAATTGGATTATTATATAATTTTAAATATTTAAGCTAATAATAATATAAATACCTATTTATATATAATAAATATAAATATGTATTGTAATGGAGTTGTAAATGAAAATGGAAGCTTTAATCATCATGGAGATAAATTTCAAGATATACACCAGTTTGATAATAAATTATGTAATGGATTAATACAATTCTTTAAAAATAATAATGCATTAAGTATAGTTGATTTGGGTTGTGGTGATGGTACTTATGTAAAAAAATTTAATAGTGCTGGTTTAAATTGTGAAGGTTATGATGGAAATCCTAATACAGTTGAAGAAACTAATGGGTTATGTAAAATAATTGATTTATCAAAACCATTTACTTTAGAAAACAAAACTGAATGGATTTTGTCTTTGGAAGTAGGTGAACATATTCCTAAAAAATATGAAAAAATATTTATTGAAAATATAAATAATAATAATACTAAGGGTGTTGTATTAAGTTGGGCATTACCAAACCAAGGAGGTTTAGGACACTTTAATGAACAACCAAATAATTATATAAAAAATTTATTTTACAATTTAGATTATATTAATGACATTGAAAGTGAAAATAATTTAAGACAAAATGTAGATTTCAATTATTTTTCAAAAACTGTAATGGTTTTTAAAAAAAAATAAATTATATATATATATACATAGTATATATATATTATATACTATGTATACAGATAAGGTTTCTGTAATTATACCTTCATATAATAGATTTAGTTTTCTATTAAACGCAATAGATTCTATAAAAAATCAAACATATAAAAATATAGAGATAATAGTGGTAAATGATGGTTCTAATCAATTAGAATATTATAACAATCAGATAAAAAATGTAATATTTTTACATCAAAAACTAAATAGTAAACTAATTTTTGGGTTTTCTAACATTAATTATATTAGAAATATTGGTATTAAACATTCTACTGGAAAATATATAGCTTTTTTAGATGATGATGATTATTGGTTACAAAATAAAATAGAACTTCAAATAAATTCTATGAAAAATACTGATTGCAAAATGTCATCATCAGATGGATATATGGCACATGGGATTTATAATAATAATACAACATATAAAAAATATAATAAGGATATCTGTTTTGAAGGAATTAAAAATAAATATAAAAAAAATAATGCTGAATATTATTTTAATAATAACAATAATGATTTCCCCGATATATGGACATTGGATTTTATAGAAATTCACAATTGTATTATAACATCTAGTGTTATTTTTGAAAAAGAATTAATCCAAAAAGTCGGTTTAATGCCCGAAGTTAAACCTCCAGCGGAAGATCATAAAATGTGGTTAAAATTATTATCTGTTACTGATTGTGTTTATATTAAAGAACCATGCTTTTATTATGACATGAATCATGGTGATGGTAGAAATTATTAAATGATATTTCAACTTTTTAATGGTGGATGCCAAAATTTAGTATAACTCGGCGTTTTAAATGTTCAAATGTGTAATAAGTATTTTTCCATTATACATCAATGTTTAGATAATAGATTTTTAGGTTCTAACTTCTTGCAATTTTCCGAATTATAAATTTCGTTATGAATACTACTTAATGCCGAAATTCTTCCATAATTACTGTATGAAGATATATATAATCTATTTGTATGTTGTGATAAAATATAACTATCAATAAAAACCTTATCTATGGTGTTTAAATTTGGATTTCTATCAATATGTGTTATTTGTAAATTATTGTAAATTAATTTATCACCAAATATATCTAATGATATATTATATATATTCTCGAAATCACTTGTAATGAATACATAATAAATATTATATGTTAATTCAATGTGATTTTTTATATTATTTAAATTTTTAATAATTATTTCACTTGTTAAAAATTTATTTTTACCCCCGAATCCGCCCAAATCTGTCTTCTTTTCTTTCCAGTCTGGTCTTCCTGCCCTAATTTGAATACCGATTATATTACTTTTATTACCAATTAAATTTGTAACATAGTCTTTGTTTTTTATTTTAATTGTATCACTATATAATAATTTATACTCTTTTAATATTTCATCATAGTAATTAAGGTTTGAGAAAAATTTATTATGAAAAAGAAATTTGGATAATTCTAAATTGCAATAGAAAAAAATATTGTTCAAATCCGTTAGCGATTTGATATTCTCATTTTTTAATTTTTTAATAAAAGGATGTGAAAAGTTTGCATTCATTATTTTTACAACTTTAAAATTATCATTATTGATGTTAGATTTTTCAAAATCATTATATTCTATAATATTTTTTACGTTTTCACGTTTCCAATCAATAAAAACTCTTTATTTAATAGTCTACTTATTAATGATATTGATATTATACCAACAACTCTATCGCCAAATCCACCCATGTATTCAGAATTATCAAAAACAATTACAAAAACCATATATTTAATATAAATATTAATTATATTAATATTACATAATATGAAACGAATAATTTGTTTCTCATTATGGGGAAATATACCCTGTTATACTGTTGGTGCCATTAAGAATGCTTTATTAGCCGAAAAATATTTTCCTGGATGGATTTGTAGATATTATTATGATAATACTGTACCTAATGACATCATTGAAAAATTGAAATCATTAGATAATACAGAATTAATATATATAGAAAAACCATCTGGTGGTAAAAAATGGAAACAAGCAGGACAGTATGGTTCTTTATGGAGATATTATGTTTTAAATGATGATGATGTAGAAATATGGATGTCGCGAGATACAGATTCAAGAATTTCTCCATATGAAAAAAAATATATTGATGAATTTATTAATTCTGATAAAATTATACATAGTTTTAGAGATGAAACCGAACCTCTATTGCGAGCTGGAATGATGTCTTTTAAAAATTACAGTTTAATTGAAAATAAATACAAAGATAATAGAATTATAGATGGAAAAAAATTAGATATAAAAGAAATGATGAATTACATTAATAAAGATAATACACCATTTTATTGTGATGAAAATTTTTTAAAAGATAAAATATTACCATTATATAAAAATTTTTATTCTTTTAATTTAAGAAATGATAATAGTGTATTTTTTCCAAAAGTATGTGGACCTTATGTAGGTTCTGTTGTCGATGAAAATGATTATTTTTATAATAAAAACAATAATACTATTTTAGTTAATAATAAATGGATAAAAAAAGTTACTTATTAGGTAAAAAATTTTTATCTAATATATTTGATTTATATATATTATTTTAAATCAAATAATTATTTTTTTATTTTTGATAAAAAATATTTTGCAAGAGGTTCGGGGCTAAAATACTTTATTGAATTATCATAACATTCTTTTGCTTTTTCTTTTAAAAAATCGTTATTTGTTAATAATAAATTTAATTTATTATTTAATTCTTCATGGTTTTTAAATTCAAAAAAATCACCCAAATTTTTTAAAGGATATGTTTCATCATTTAAACCATCTGTTTTAAAGTAAAGTAAAATAGTGCCTTGAGAAACTATTTCCCATGGTCTTTTAGAGTCCCATCCTCCGGGAGCAGGAACATATATGCAAATCTTAGAATTATTAATTGTATCAAAATATTTATCACATGTTTTCCATCTATGCCAACTATGTACATTATTATCATTTTTACAAGATGTTTTAATTTTATCATCCACAATCATATTTCCATAGATTAATTTATTAGATACCTTATATTTTTTAAAATTATTATTAATAAAATTTGTCATATTTACTCTATATTGACCTGGTCCAGGAAAATGACAAATATCAATATTTCTTTTATCGATAGGAATATCACGTTTAAATTCTAAATAACTAAAATTTATTCCAAATGGTAGATAGATACCTTCATTGCTGAATTTTTGTGTTTTAAATATATAATCTGGTTCATAATTTTCTATTTTAATCATTTCTCTCTTACTTAATAAATATTGGGTTTCTATTTCTTTTATTCTCTTACTATTAATATAACCATAATTATTACCATATTTTATATATTTCGCTTTCCATGTATTGCTATTATTATGATCATCGCCATCAATCAATATATATGGAATTTTTTTACTTAATTTATTATACAAATCCCACCTAGTTCCCCAATGTAAATTACTTAGCACAAAATCTATATTATTTTCAATATTATCCAAAGAATCAATAATAGTATTACAAAACCATGAATTAATATTACCTTTTTTATATACAAAAACAGTGTAACCAATTTTATATAAACCTTCAATTATGGTTATTGTTGTTCCATCATAAGATTCTGACCCTACAAATAATATATTTTTCATTACAATAATATATAAATATAATTATATATATTTATATATATTTATATACATAATGACTGAAAATAAAAATGCGTGTAAATCAATTCAAAATATTAAAGATTATTGGAACAGCAGACCTTGCAATTTAAATCATTCAAAATTAGAAAAAGGTACGCGTGAGTATTTTGATGAAGTTGAAAATAAAAAACATTTTGTAGAGCCACATATTTTAAAATTTGCTGATTTTTCAAATTGCAACAACTTAAAAGTTTTAGAAATTGGCTGTGGTATAGGTACAGCAGCAGTAAACTTTATCAGAAATGGTGCAAAATATACAGGAATAGAATTATCGGATGAATCATTGAAATTAACAAGACAGCGTTTACATATTTATAACTTATCTGGAGATTTATATAATATTAATGCAGAGGAAGATATAGATTTTTTGGGATTGAATTCATTTGATTTAATATATTCATTTGGAGTTATTCATCATAGTCCTGATCCTAAAAAAATTGTAGAAAATGTATACAAATTATTAAAACCAGGTGGAGTATTTAAATTGATGCTATATTCTGAGAATTCTTGGAAAAAAATGTTGATAGATAACGAACAGGAACAGTATGAAGCGCAAAATGGGTGTCCATTAGCCTATACATATACAAACGATCAAGTATATAAATTGTTAGAAAAATTTAGTAATATTAATATTTTTCAAACACATATTTTCCCCTATAAAATAGATCCATATAAAAATAATATATATGAAAAAGAAGAGTGGTTTAAAGTAATGCCAGAAAATATGTTTAAAATATTAGAAGAAAAACTAGGTTGGCATTTATGCATTAATTGTAATAAATAAAATTTTAAGTTTATTATATAAATATATTATATAACTTTATATTAAATGAGCTACAAAGTTATATTTTTTACTACATGCAAACCTTTTATAGGAGATGATGCATGGAGACAAGAGCAAGCAATTAAATCATGGACACTTTTAACAGGAGTAGAAATTAAAATTATTATAATTGGCAATGATAAAGGTACAAAAGAAATATGTGATAAATATAATTTAATACATGAACCCAATATTACAACATTACAAAATGTACCATATTTACATGAAATGTTTGTAATAGCTAATAAATATGCTGATTCAAACGATGTTATGATTTGGACTAATTCAGATATGATTTATTTTCAACATATGATCGATATAATTAAATCATTCAAAAGTAAATATGCCGATTTAAAAAATTATGCACTTGTTGGAAGAAGAATTGATTGGTTCAATCCTAAGATACTCGAGAGTTTTGATTACGATAAATTTGTTAATAACATTAATATGCATAGCAAACAAAGTGTAATAATTTCTCATCAGTCATCCAATAAATATGAATGTGCTTATCACGCAGAGTGTGGTATTGATTATTTTATACATTCTCCTACAACAGTTATAAATAATATAGATAAAAATCTTGTTATAGCTGGGACAAGACATGATATGATTCTTGTAGGCATGGCTACTTCCAAAAATTTTTACACTTGTAATGTAGGATTTGCTAATCATTGTATACACCAAAATCATAATAATAATCAATGTCATAATGCTCACGTTTCCAGTTTATACAGAGATTTAATTAATAATAATCGTAAATGTAAAGGAGTTATGAAGGAAATAACTAACTGCAAATATAGAATTAAAGATAACCTTGAATTTCCATAATATAAACTTTAATTTACATCTTTTATGTTTATCCAATGATCCAATTTTTTATGCCACCACTCTATATAATAAACTTTGTTTTCATTTAATATTCCAGCAGAATAAGATAAACTACTCTTAGCCATTATTAATACCTTTGCTTTAACTAGTGAATGAAATGTTGCAATTATATCTTCATTTAAATGAAACCTCAACCTTGAATGCTCTTTTATTGAAAAATCTTTTACATTACCTTCCGAATATATATGAATAATATAATTAGGATACTTTGCCAATAATTTCTTAATTACTTCTTTGTAAAAGTTATTATCTGTAAATCTATCTATCTTTCCTGGTCCAAATGTGTTTTTAACAACATCACCTCTTCTTATATGTATTGCTATATCTATATTATCTATACTTGGTTTTGCAGTTGAATAGTAATAATTTCTAATTATATCAATAACTTCTTTAGTATAATAAATACTCGGGTTTTTAGAAGTATGCACTTCATATGAAAACTCTTCTTTAATATCTATAGCTTTATTGTTTTTTTCACTTTTAATTCCTATAAACTTATTTAGATTTAATTCATCTAATGTTTTCACATGAGCTACTTCTTTCATAGGTGTATGTAAATATATATAATTTTTATATTTACATATAGCTATACCAGACATTATAGCATGATATTGT
>MDSV01042468.1_pt1 | contig 11609 bp, 7 predicted proteins | sample 810851 | NCBI WGS metagenome assembly MDSV01 (sample SAMN05326640, study PRJNA326480) | marine metagenome | isolation source: seawater | place: Atlantic Ocean: North East | collected 2012 | reverse complement strand
TAATGATGAGGATTTGTTCAATTATATGAAAAATTGCGATGAAAATAATTATTTAGTTGGTGCAGCTATCTGTGGTGATGTCATGGAAGCGAGAAGATCAGACGGATTGGTAGAAAGACATGCATATTCTGTAATATGCGTATTTGAAAAAGATGATTTAAAATTAGTTCAACTTCGAAATCCATGGGGAAATGATATCGAATGGAATGGTCAATGGTGCGACAATTGTAGAAATTGGAAAAATATGCCCAAATTAAGAAAGGAATTGGAGCATACTAAAGATGATGATGGGTTATTTTGGATGAGTTGGGAAGACTTTTCGAATATTTTTGATGATATTCAAATTTGTGCTATAAATATGAAGAAAACTTAAGACTCGGCGGGCGAGGCGACGGACCGCGTCGGCTCCTCGGGGAGTTCTTGAGCTTCAGCAGCAATTTTTTCTTTTTTAGCAAGTTGTTCTGCAGCAGTTTTTTTCTTCATTTCATCTACTTGATTAGAATAAAACAAATCCTTTTGAACTTGATTTGCTTGATAATTTTTCATTAATTCATTTAGTTCTTTTTCCATATATTCTTGATTTTCAATATTATCAGCATTCGGGTCCCAAGGTAACCAATAACCGACTTGACCAACATATACATGAAAAGAACGATCCGATCTTTGTAATGTTTCTGCTCGTTTTGCCGCTTCTTCATATGATGAATATACACCACGTACTTTCAATCCACGTACGGATGTTTTAAATCCAACTTCTGAATGATAAGCAGAATCTAATTCTTTTTCATTTACTGCAACATAATCATCATATTCCGTTTCAAATGTTTTTGCATTAAAATGCGGACATTTTCCAGATTTTTCAAAATCGTTCAAAAATTTTCTAAGGAAAAATTTTTCTTTTTGAAGAATGACTTTCTCTGGTGAAATAAAAGAAATACAGCAATAATTTTGTCCTGGAATCGCAGAATCAACTTCTAAATAATCAACTTCTTCTTCAGCACCAACAGGAGTTCTGAAATCAGCCATTATATAAGTATATATAACTCAATAATCTTTATATTATGTTTCAAAATAAAGTAAGTATTTTAGGAAGTGGTGGTTTTGGTTCTTCAATTGCTTTAGTTGTTGCTTCACAAGTTGAAGAATTATGTATTTGGTGTCGTCGTTTAGAAATAGCTAATGAAATAAATACAAAAAAGACAAATAATACTTATATAAAATCAAAATTTCCATCAAATGTCAAAGCTTATACAAATATAAATATAGCAATAAATAAAAGCAACATTATAATTATTGCGATTCCTGGTAATTTTTTAGAAGAAATACTAAAAAAAATTGATTTGAATAATAAAATAGTAATTAGTCTAGTAAAAAGCGTTTTTGTAGACCAAAATGGTGAAATAGTCACAACTTGTGAATTGATTGAAAAATATTTTCAAACAAATGTTATTTGTTTAAGTGGACCAAATTTATATTCATCATTGGATAATAAAGATTTATCAGAAGCAACAATTGGTGTTAATGATTTAGAAACTGGAAATTTAGTAAAAAAATTATTTAATAATGATTTTTTTAAAACACAAATTACTCTCGACAAATGCGGCGTCGAATTATGTGGTATTTTTAAAAATATTATTGCAATTGGAGTTGGATTTTTGGGAAATAAACCAAATAGTGTTGCATTATTAATTAGAAAGGGTTTAAATGAAATGTATAAATTATCTTTAAAACTTCGTAATAATGTGTCAAAAAACACATTTTATGAGTCATCGTGTGGAATTGGTGATTTGTATTTGACTTGCGTATTTGGTCGAGGAAAAATTTTGGCAAAACATTATTCTGAAAGTAATATTATTGATTCAAGTAATTGGAAAAAACTTGAAGAAACTATATTATGTGGAATGAAAATTCCGGATCATCATAATGTAAAAATAATTGGTAAATTAATTGAAAAAAATTGCTGGACACATGAATTTCCTATTTTTTATAATATATATAAAATTTCTTGGACTAATGATTCTGAAAAATCACTGATATACTTAAAGCGAAATTTATAATAATTATTGATAGTAGTAAAAATGCCACAGTTACTAGTGGATGAATATATTGAATTAACAAATGAATATAGAAAGAAATACGGAGAAAAAACAATTATTTGGATGCAAACGGGTAGTTTTTACGAAGTTTATGCTTGGAATGAAGAAGACGAACAAATAAAAGTTAGTCAAAATATATTACAAATTCGTATTACAACAAAAAAAAGTGGAAACAACAGATCATGTCTTATGGCAGGTTTTCCCGATCATTCTTATAAAAGATTTGAAAAAAGATTATTAAAAGAGAATTATACAATTGTTTATGTTGATCAAATTAAGAAAGATCCAATTGAACGTGGTGTTACAAAAATTAGTTCTCCCGGATGTGTATTTGATAGTGATGATGATTCGAAAGAATCGATTTTAATGTCTGTTTTAATAGAAATTGAAGACAATGATTTTTATGGTTATTATACAATTTATGATTCAAATATTGGTGAAATCCGTATGTTATCGATTAAAAATGAAGAAAACCAAACAATTGATCATATTTTCGATAATATTGGTGATATAATTAGTGAAAATAGAGTTAATGAAGTATTATTGAATATTGTTTCAGAACAATATATTAAGCTACCTGAAACAAATTCGAAAATACTTTTTCATTACAATAAAATTGATAAAATTGATGAATTATTAAAACCATTACTGCAAAATGATATTTTAAGTAAATATTTTAAAAAATATTTAAGTATTTATGAAAATGTGATTGATTCATTGGAATTAAACAAATGTTTGCCGCAGGAAATAGTAAATTTAATATATATGTTGGATTTTTTGAAAGAGCATGAGCCAATTTTTGTAAAAAATTTACAAAGACCAATTGTTGATGGTCCAAATCAAATTAAATATATGGAATTTTATAATCATGCTTTACAAAAACTGCAAGTAATATCAAATGAAGGTAACGACTTAATTAAATTTATTGATAAAACATTAACATATGGTGGTTCTAAAAAGTTAAAATATTTGTTAAAAAATCCTTCTAATAACATAGAGGAACTGAAAAAACGTTACAAATCTGTTGATTTATTTGTGAATAATAGACAATTGCTAAATGAAACAAAAACATATTTAAAAATTTGTGATTTACATAGATTTTATAGACGTTTTGCGATTGGTAAAATAAATGTTTATAATGATATCCCTAGGATAGTTAATATCAATGAAAATATTAATATATTGATAAATATTTTTAAAAATGTTGATAATTCTATTTATTGGTTACCTAATGATAAAATAATTCAAAATTTTAAAGATTATTGTGGTGATTTGATTTATACATTTTGTATTGATAATTGCAAATCTTCTGGTAATGTTTTTAACAAAGATATAGTTCCTGAGCTTGATGATTTGTATTTAAAATCTGAATCTTTAAATCAGGAACTTGAGTCGATTAGAACATATTTATGTAATTTGATTAATGAACCAATATATTTGAAGAACACTGACAAAGATGGTTTCTTTTTTGAAACTACAAAAAAAAGAGGGACTAAAATTGCAAAACAGTTAAAAGAAAACAACAAATTTGATTTAGAAATTTCTAATAGTACTTCTGTATCAAAAATCAGTAGTGCTGGAGTAAAGAAAATTAGTGTACAACTTTGTGATTTACAAACAAAAATTATTGATTTAACACAAAAAAAAGTATCTGAAAAGGTTCTTTTTTATTATGATACATATTTTGAGTCAAGTATTGCAACTATAATTGAATCAATGGCATGGCTTGATGTTTATTATTCTTATTCTAAATCAGCTATTGAATGGAATTATGTAAAACCCAATTTGGTTGAATGTGAAAATAGTTATATAGATGCAAAACAGCTTCGTCATCCTATAATTGAACAGTTATTGAGTATCGAAAAGCAAGCATTTATACCAAATGATATTCGTATTGGATTTAAGGAAAGCTATTTATTATATGGAGTAAATTCTGTCGGTAAATCATCTTTGTTGAAAAGTGTTGGATTATCTGTTATAATGGCTCAAGCTGGAATGTTTGTACCTGCTTCAGATTATAAATTATGTCCTTATGATAAATTAATAGTTCGTATTGGTAACACTGATAATTTGTTTGAAGCACATAGTTCATTTATATGTGAAATTAGAGAAGCAAATCAATGTGTTTCTAATACAAATAATCGTTCATTAGTATTAGCAGACGAATTTTGTGCATCAACAGAGAGAGAATCTGCGACTCAAATTGTAACATCAATGTTATTGTGGTTAAATGAAAAAAAATCTAGTTTTATTTTTGCAACACACTTATTTGAATTAATTGAAGCTCCGATTGTAAATGTAAAAATATGTCATTTAAAAGTGAGAATTGAATCAGATAGTCTTGTATTTGATAGAAAATTAACATCTGGTCCACCAACAGAAAGAAATTATGGTATATTAGTTGCTAAAAAAATTTTCAAGAATAATAAATTTTTGAAGATGATGGATCGTTGTCAAACAAAAACATCAACACGTACAGATATCAATAGATCTAGATATAATAGAGGTGTATTATTATCAGAATGTGCAATTTGTGCTTATTCACCTATAGATGAAATGTCATTACCTTTAGATACACATCACATAAATATGCAATGCATGGCTAATAATGATGGATTTATTGGTAATTATCATAAAGATATCGTGTCAAATTTAGTAGTATTGTGTAAAAAATGTCATATTATGGCTCATAATGGTAAGTTAAATATTAAATGTTGGGAACAAAGAGATTGTGGGAATGTATTAAATTATGAAATAAATTAGTTTGAAATTTTTAAGTTGTACAATAATAAGAGTAATGGCATCTAGAAGAGATGTAGGTAATAGTATTGATATACGAAAAGTTATTGAAATTGCTCAGGGAGAAGAGCCCGATTTTAAACCAGGTAGACATCAAAATCATCATGCATATAATATAAGTAGAATAAAGGGAAATAATTATTTGAGATATAGGGAAAGTAAAACAGTAAATGAACCAACAATTGAAATGCCTCTATATCTTACCAGTTCTAAGGCAATAGGTAACGATGACTATATTATACAAAATGGTGAATGGGAATCTGCATATAACTATGATTCGAATGGTAATATCATAGAAGATTCAACATTTGTGAGTTATTATAATAATAATTCAGTCAAAGGTGATTGGATACAGTTAAATAATTATCATTTATCTGATAAAACAGATAATAATTTAATTGGATATGGAATGAAAATAAAGTGTAGCTGTCGAAGAAAACCAAATAATATAACATTATTGGGTTCTTTTGAAAATGATTTTGGGGCAGACAATTCAAATGCAGTGTTGATTAATAATTCACAACTGGAATATAGAAATTCGGTTGCGATTATTGATATGAATTATGATAATACTTTATTCAATTATTATAGACTAGTAATAAATGATATTTCAAATCCGGAAGTCTTAAGTTCTGGGGCGCCGGTTACAATTTCAGAAATTTCTTTCTTTACATTTATTGAAAGTTCTAGTTCTTTTTCAGAAGATTATGCATCTGAATCATTGAAAGAAAACAATAAATTTTGGAAAAATTTTACAGATGATGAAAATTTAGTAGCATCATATAATATTAGTGGTGAAGCCAATGATGAATTTAAAAGTTATTATAAGGATGGTGGGACTATAAATGGCGAATGGATTCAATTTAATAATTATGATAGATCTTCAAACATTGATGCTGATTTATTAGGAAATTATATTAGAATCAATTCGAATAGTGATCGACCAAAACCCCAAAAAATTGTTTTATTGGGTTCGGATGTTAATGATTTTGATTCAGATAATTCAAATGCGGTAAAGATTAATGATGAAACACTCACCTATACAAATAGTTTAGGATCTCCAAATATTAATATGCAACAGTCCAATGAAGATAATAAAATATATGAATATTATAGATTAGTTATAGCAGAACAAACATCATCTATTTGGTTATCTATGAGAATTGATGATATTGAATTTACTAATTTTTCGGAACCAGAACCAGAGCCAGAGCCAGAAGATGATCCTGCTCCAGAACCAGAGCCTGAACCGGAACCAGAGCCGCAACCAGAGCCACAACCAGAACCGGAACCACAACCAGAGCCAGAGCCAGAACCAGAGCCACAACCTGAACCTGAACCGCAACCAGAACCACAGCCAGAACCAGAACCGCAACCAGAACCAGAGCCAGAGCCAGAACCTGAACCAGAGCCAGAACCTGAACCTGAACCTGAGCCTCAACCAGAACCACCAATTGGAGATTTAACATTGCATGTTGATTTTGATACAAACCATATGGAAATTGAGAATACTACTGATACATCAATTGTGTTAGAATATTTATATTTCAGATCCAGTTATCAAAATTTAAATATTTATCATTCAAGCGCCTTCGACCAATTAACACATGAAGATGACAGAAAATATATCGCTGATACTGATATTGAAACTGAATTACAAGTAGATAATGAATTCATATTAACTAGAGTCAAAACTGGATCTTTAGTTGATAAAAACGATAATGCAATGGATGATTCGGGACAACCTGGTAATTATTATGTTGAAAAATCAGATCCAGGACATTCACCTACAAATAATTGGACAAAAACATTATTAATTGTAGTACCGGGCGGCGGAAGTTCGATTGGACCAGGAGTCCGAACCTCATTTGGTTTATTTGCACCAGACTCTCAAAATAATACTGTGATTCAATTTTATGCGAAAACGAATACTTCCAGTGATAATAATGTATTATATGTACATGATTTAGAGGTCGACGACGACCCAACGGGCGACGTGGTACCACTTCAAGAATTCTATGTTAATTTAATAGGTGATCAACCGGAACCAGAACCTGAACCAGAATCAGATTATTTTAATGAAAGTAATGCATCTTTCGGTATAAGATTCAAAAATGGTAATTTACAAATAAGAAGAAATGATTTAATTACTGGTTCAAATTCTATATATTTATACAAAATTTCAGGAATTAAATTAGCAAATAGCAATAAAAATATTGGTACTTTATTAAATAGTTTGGTAGCAGCAAATTATGTTGATGAATTGGAAACAGATAACGAAATACATTATCAGCCAACGCTATCAACAGCATCTGAAAGTGTGAATTTATTCGAAATAACAAATATTTGGCAAAATATTACTGACGGTGGTGATAATGAACATTTGTATTTATCCGATCCACATCCTTTTGGTAAAAATGGAAGAGAAGTTGGCGAACCAGTAACTGTTGGTTACGTAACTGAAAATAGTATAACTGCAGATATACTTTACACTGCATATACAGATTGGGTTTTAGAAGATGTTTCTGGTACAACATATGAAACTCTTCTACAAAATGCAAATCCAAACCATAAATATGATGTATGGGTTGATTCAGGTTTTGCGCCATCAGAATCAGCATATTCTATTGCAGCACTGAATTCATTTAAATCTGTAGTAAAATCAGGTGTTTCTAATTCACAAATGATAAATCTAGGATATAATTCTAATTCTATATCTGAATTCACAAATGACAAATATAATTTTACATATTTCATACAAAATGTAAGTGTAGAAACATGGAACAACAGCGGAGACTTACTGCTATTCCTACAATGGTATAATTCATCATCAAACGAACAATCAAATTATAGTCCATATAATGAAGCTGAAAATCGTAGACCTAGAGAAGTTACTTCTGGTAATGTTCAAGGTCCTTATGCATTTACCATTTTTTCGAAAGATATTAGTGTAACACAGTGGATATGGGGTTACGTTGACTATAATAGTATACCATTTGTATCATATAGTCCAGATTTCGTTCCATTTTACAAATGGTATACAGCCGCCCCAGACGATGCGGAATCCTATACCTATAGTCCTTATTTTGAATATTATTTGTATCCAGAACCAGAGCCTGAACCTGAATTAGGACCAGAGCCAGAACCAGAACCTGAACCAGAACCAGAACCACAACCAGAACCAGAACCTGAGCCACAACCAGAACCAGAACCACAACCAGAACCTGAACCAGAACCAGAACCAGAACCAGAACCAGAACCACAACCTGAGCCACCAGTAACAACGAAAGTACATTTAAAAACAATGTATTTCAGTGCAAATACGACCTATAATGAACTTCGTGCCAACACTTATCATCCAGCATCTGGGCACAAAAATGGGTATTTAGAAACAAATGATGCGATCGGTGATTTTAATAGCCTTAGTGGTGACTGGAGCGGTATAATCAATGCAGTGACGCCAGACGGCGAGCCTACGCAATTTCTTTCACCTAACCCACCGCTTGACGAAGATCAAAAATGGTGGCAAAATCATCAATTATCAATGCCTGATGGACACACATTAATAATATTAGAAAGTGAAGGTGTAGATCAAGATAATCTAGGTACTAATATTACTCAACTTAGGATTGACGTAACTGGAATTGGAAGATATTATTATCTAAAAGCATCCGACACCGATGATCCCTGGAATTCAGACCAATATAGTACAGGAGACAACGATGGCGAATGGCCAGAATTTGATGATGGTAGTGGCAATAGTTATATTACATTGAATAAATTACAATATGGACCTTTAATTGATGCATCCGGTAATTTAAAAGCGACTGGCAGCAGCGGCGCTGGTGAGTTACAGTGGTATCAATCACAATTTTGGACAAGAAATTTAGATGAAAGTAAATCTATTGGTAATGAATCGAGACAAAATCGACATTCTACGCAGCAATTTGGTAATGAGTATACATTTCCTCGTAAATGGGATTTAACTTGTATTGATCAAATTAATTTTTCAAAAATTACTTATACTGATGTCGGCCTGCTGGACGAAATCGAATACTACGGTTCATCTTTAATTAGTAATACTACTAAATCAGAAACACCGGGAACATCACTCATCAACTATGATAGCAGTGGCATGAATCATAAAGTATTATTATGTCTTCCTGGTAATGTAAAGATTCTTATGCCAAATGAACTTGATTCCGAAGCGCAAAAGCTGTACAACACGACGGTACCGTCTCAACTGCAAATTTATGAAATGAATCAGGACGGCTTGTCCATTTCAAACCAAATACAATCCTCAGAAATTATTATCACAGATACTTCTGGAAATACTGTACGTGTATCAGAATCGGCATTTGATTAGCATCAATCATAATCTGAACCTAATTAGTACTAAAAATTAAATTTTTATATATTTCAATATTATATATGAAAGGTTCTTATACACTAGCTATTGTTGTTTGTTTTATAATTATTTTAATTGTACGTTCTGTTTATAAATCAATTAGTGATAAAAACACTAAAATAAAATGGCCTCCACATGTATCTAAATGTCCAGATTATTGGGTTCTTAAAAAAGATAATGCATCGGAATGTAAACCTATGACATCAGATGATACTACAAAAATAAATAGTTTTAATGGCTCAAATACATCTGCTCCTGCTTATACTGGTTCAAATCTAGATGAATTTAGAGAAACAGTAATGTTAGACCGCAGTTTTAATCATTGGGATGGTATTTCAAACATTGATAATAAAAATTAAATATTGTAAATTTAAAAATGTTAAATGTCAAAAAAATGAAGTTGATTTTGTTATTGTAGAATTATACAAAATAAGATAAAATGGCTCAACTACTTGGTGGAAAAGACAATGTGCGATTTGCGAATGAAATTGATGTATCTAAAATTAAATATTCTGAAATGAAGGCTTTTGGTGATCATGCTAAAATTATGTATTTGTTAAATGAAGATAATCACCCTATTTATATTCAGACTCCTAAGATGCGTTGTCCTTATGGACTAGGTCGGTTTGATGATGGTGAAAGAACGAAATATACACTAGATTTGTCTTTTGGAACTAAGAACACTAAACACATTAACCAACTTAAAGAACTATTGGAAAACATTGATAATAAAATTCTAGACGACAGTGTATCAAATTCTCAAGCATGGTTCAAGAAAAAGAAGCAGAGCAAAGATGTAAGTCAGGCTTTGTTTTCACATTCTGTAAAAGTAGCAACCGAAGATGGAGAACCAACGGATAAGTATCCACCAACATTTAAGCTAAAGATTTCTAAAAACAAGGATGAAAGTTTTAGGGTCGGTTGCTATGACAGTGAGCCGCCGCATTCTAAGCTAGAATCAGATTTGCCATATTTGTTGCAAAAAGGTAAGATGGTTCAAGCAATTGTGAAGCTTTCCGGTGTTTGGTTTGCTGGTGGAAAGTTTGGAGTAATTTGGGAATTGTTTCAAATTTGTGTATCTCCAAACACACAGATTTCTGAATATAGTTTCAAAGATGAATCGGATGATGAACCTGAAACTTCTGAATCAAACACTGTTGAAGATCCAAATGAATTTGTTCCAGATTCTGAAGATGATCTCTAGTAATTGAATAGATGTATTTGTTACAATAGTTGCTATATGATTTGAAATATATTCATCACTATATACAACTAAAAATTATAGGTGGTAACAGTCCACTTATTGTTTTTTTGTTTAATTTTTTTATTTCTTTGATCTGCGCTTATTAGATTTTTTTGTTTTCTTATATTTATATTTTCGACGAACTGATCCTCCGGTAAAAAGAGACCCAAACTGATTATCTGGTAATGATGAACCTGGTAATACATCATCAGCAAGTTGTACATTTTGCACAACTTCCGTGGAAGAAGCGGGACCAGCTGGAGAACCTTGTACAACATCAGTAGCTGGACCTGGTCCAGCAGGAGATAATGGTAATGTTCTATTTGCACATTCTTTATCTTTTCTTGAAGATAATTCTGATCTTTTTGATTTGTATTGGTCAACAATAGCACTTATTTTATTAACACTTTCTATTGCAGATGCAAGTTTTTCTTCGTTATCTTTTGAAACAAAATCAGTTTTTAAAGAATCTATTGCAGCTGACAAATCCGCGAAGTTAGAATCATCGGCGGGAACAGTTTTCATGACACATTCTAATAGTTGTTCTACTAATGCAACCCATTCATCAGACTCAGTTTGATATGTTTGTACTAAATCGGTGTATGCATTTGCAACTTTTTCACAACCATCAACAAAACTCGAGATTGTTGCTGATTTAAGTTCTTCTCCCTTAGCTTTAACATTTTCTGTGGCAGTATTTATTTTTTCTTGAACCTGATCAGCATTCATTATAATAATATAACACAATATTTAAAACGTCCATCTATATCTTTTGTACGATAGAAACAGTGTTAATATACATATTGTTATAAGCATTCTATAATTTGAATTGTATCCAGATAAAACTTGTGATTCAAAGTTTTCTACTGATTTTACAACAGGTGGTAATGTTACGTCCGCAACACATGCTTTTAACTTACGTTTATACATTTTTCCACCTGGATTCAATTGAACAACACTAATGTTTTGCATTGAACATTTATCATTTACGAATTCACCAGAACCATTCATGTTAGAAAGTATTCCAATTGGTTCAAAAGATGTGGTTATATCATTTATAATG
>MDSV01120398.1_pt1 | contig 11610 bp, 11 predicted proteins | sample 810851 | NCBI WGS metagenome assembly MDSV01 (sample SAMN05326640, study PRJNA326480) | marine metagenome | isolation source: seawater | place: Atlantic Ocean: North East | collected 2012 | reverse complement strand
ATACTTGGCGTTGCACCGCATAGAGTTTACCTGATTTCACTACAGCCAAACTGTACTTGCTTTCTGTTGCACTGGTCCTATTCGCAATAGCGAACGACGGGAATTACCCGCTATACTGCTCTGTGGTGTCCGGACTTTCCTCTCTTGGAAACAAGAGCAATAAGACAGCCTGCCAAATACAAAGTTAGTCTTTTGTTGATAATTTAGAGTGAAATAATTTGTTAAGTACTACAAGGACATTTTTCTATTTCTATCTTTGTTTATACTCTACACAATAATGGAAACTTACATTGTCTCTGCCTTAAAATACCGACCTCAAAGCTTTGAAGAAGTAGTGGGTCAAGAGGCCATTACACAGACATTAGACAACGCCATAGAAAAAAACCAATTAGCGCAGGCCTTACTTTTTTGCGGACCTCGGGGGGTAGGTAAAACCTCTTGTGCACGAATTCTGGCCAAAAAAATCAACAATCAAGCTAAAGATCTTGCCAATGAGGATTTCGCTTTTAATATTTTTGAACTGGATGCAGCTTCCAATAACTCAGTAGATGACATTCGCAGCTTGAATGAGCAAGTTAGAATCCCCCCACAGGTTGGAACCCACAAGGTTTATATCATCGACGAGGCACACATGTTATCACTCGGAGCCTTTAATGCCTTTCTTAAAACTTTGGAAGAGCCTCCGAAACACGTCATTTTTATTCTGGCCACCACAGAAAAACAGAAGATCATCCCTACCATACTCTCCCGATGCCAAACCTACGATTTTAGGAGAATCAGTGTTAAAGATTGCAAGGCTTATTTGCAAAAAATAGCAAATGAACAAAAAATAGAATTTGAAGAGGAAGCTCTTAATTTGATTGCCCAAAAAGCAGATGGTGCGCTTAGAGATGCCCTATCCATCTATGACCGTATGGTAAGTTTTACCGACAGCAGCCTAACCGTAAAATCCGTTTCTGAAAACCTTAATGTGCTGGATAATGAGACCTTTTTTTCTATCATGGAATTGGTGTTGAAGCACGATATACCAGGCTTATTATTGGCATTAGACGAAGTGCTACAAAAAGGATTTGATGAGTTACAGTTTGTCACAGGAGTTGGTTCTCATTTGAGAAACTTGATGGTCAGCAAGGAGGATAAAACACTTCATTTGCTGGAGGTCAGTAAAATAAGTGAGAAAAAGTTCAAGGAACAAGCTGCAAAAGCTAAACTGCCCTTACTCTTAAAATCAATAGATTTAGTAAGTAGATGTGAGTTGGATTATAGAAATACGAAAAACAAACGATTGTTGATTGAATTATGTCTTATGCAAATGGCCTCTCTCCATTTCGGGGAAAAGTAAAACAATTTATCATCCCGGTAAGCCGTTTCAAAAGGCCTAAACAGGTGACGGCACAAAAAGACAATGTGGTTAAAGGGCACCCTGCTAAATTTATTCCGAAAAATGAGAATTCCTCTCATAAAACAAAACCCTCAGCAGAAAACACCAAACCTTTTTATCCTCCCAGTATCAAAATCGAAAAAGTTGGTCTGGGAAATCGTGTTTCCAGTTTGTCCCTCTCGAGTATTGAAATGAAAAAAGAAGCGGAAAGGAAATCATCCTCAAAAAAAATTTCTATCAACAAAGCTGAAGATAAGTTCAGCCAGGAGAAAGTATCAGAGCTTTGGAAGTCATACACAAAAGAAAAAAATAATATGGGACAAAACAATATTGCTGCTTTGTTGGAAATGAGTCAACCCCAACTTCAAGCAGATCATAAAATCATATTAAAAACCTCTAGTTCGCTTAGTAAAGTTGAATTAAAAAAGGAGTTAACTTCACTACGAGCATACCTGAATAAGTCTTTAAACAACTATAAAATCCATTTTGAAATCAAGGTCGAAAGTCATAAAAGTGAAAAATATATATACGGAGCCAAAGAAAAATATGAACACCTAAAACAAATAAATCCCGAAATTGAAGTGCTTAAAAAAGAATTTGATTTGGATATTTAAAATAATGCCATGCTTGGACTAAAACTAACTACCGATCCTCGTTGGGTGAATATTGTTGAAAAAAATGTACATGAAATATTGACAGACCATGCTTTTTGTGAACAAAAGGCGGCAAGTTCTGCAATTTCTTTAATGGTAAGATACCCTGAAGAAAGTGATCTGGTTAAGGCCATGATCAAATTGGCACAGGAGGAATTGATTCATTTCAAAATGGTTCACCAACTTATATGCGAAAGAGGCTGGGTATTGGGCAGAGAACGCAAGGATGAATACGTGAGGGATTTGAAACAGTTTTTTCCTAAAGGGGGAAGCAGAATAGATCAATTGTTAAATCAACTGCTTTACGCCGCATTGATAGAAGCCAGAAGCTGTGAACGTTTCAGGCTTTTGTCTGAATCAATTGTTGATATAGCACTCCAGAAATTTTACAAAAAACTTATGATAAGCGAGGCTCATCATTATAGCCTATTTTTAAAATTTGCGTACCAATATGGTAAAAAAAAAGAAGTAAATGAAAAATGGCACGCTTTATTGGATTTTGAATCTCAATTGATGACCAAATTGGGCAAAAAGGGAACAATTCACGGTTAGTGATTTTTGATGAGATTTTTATGCATAAACTTAATCATTCCATCAGAAAGCCCAAACTTGGGAACATAGATTTTTTTTCCACCACTCCACTCTAGAGCTTTAAGATAGATTCTTGCCGCAGGAATAATTACATCAGCACGGTCAGGGTTTAGCTCAAACTTTACAATTCGCTCCTCATAAGTTAGTGATTCAAGCTCCATAAAAATTTGATTAAGTTTGATAATGGACAAAGGTTTTCCTTCCCTAATCTTGGATAGTTTGAAAAGCTTATTGATGTTTCCTCCAGATCCAATTAGTGTTATTTTTTTATAAGGTTTTGCGTTATTAATTATCCAAATTCTTATGGCATCCCAAACCCTTTCATCTAACAGCTTATTAATAAGCCTTACAGTTCCTATTTTAAATGACTTAGAAGAAACCCTTTTCCCTTCATTAATAAAAGTAAATTCGGTACTTCCACCACCAACATCGACAAGAAGAAAAGTTTTTTGAGAATTTAGTAAATCAGATATTTTAGTGTTGGAAATGATTTCAGCCTCCTTTATTCCATCAATGATTTCAATATTAATTCCTGATTTTCTTCTTACATGTTCTAGGACATTACTTCTGTTATTGGCCTCTCTTAGGGCAGAGGTAGCGAAGGCTTGATAATGGGAAACACCATGAACTTTCATTAATAGTTTAAAAGCTTTCATAGCACTGGTCAAGCGTTTGATACTTTTTTTTGATATTTCACCCAAGGTAAAAGAGTCCTCACCCAATCTAATTGGAGCCCTAACCAAAGTATTTTTCTGAAAGTGCACCCCTTCTTTGGTCTCTATAACATTAGAAATCAATACCCTCATGGCATTGGAACCAATATCAATGGCTGCAAATTTTTTAATGTTCAAAATACTATTTGTTTAATTGGCTTTTAAAGTAGTCGTAAGTAGTCCATTGAGACCGTTGTTTAGCATCATCGGATTTAGGTTTTACCATTTTATTCTGCGGATTTTGATTTACAATTCTTGACTTAATGTTGTCATTCCATGAAAGGTTGAAAATGTCTAAAATTTGCTGTTGTAGTTCTTTATCATATACTGGACAGGCCACTTCAATCCTATTCTCAATATTTCTAGTCATAAAATCAGCGGAGGACAAATATATTTTCTTATTACCTGCATTTTCAAAAATAAGAACACGAGGGTGCTCTAAAAACTTATCTACCACACTTACCACAGTGATTTTTTCACTTAATCCTTTTATTCCAGGGATCAAACAACAAATCCCTCTGACTATCATTTTAACATTAACCCCAGACTGACTAGCCTCATATAATTTATCAATCAAAGGATAATTGGTAATATTATTTAGCTTTAGTGAGATCCCGGAAGGAAGGCCTTTTTTGTGATTTTGAATTTCGTTGTCTATAAGTTTGGATATAGCAGAAGCAGTATAATGAGGAGAAACAATCAGGTGTTTATACTTCTTAATTTTATAGCTCACCTCAAGAAAGTTAAAAACCTTGTTTACCTCTTTGAGAATTTTTTGATTGGTAGTAAATAAGGTGAAATCGGTATATACCTTGGCTGTAGATTCATTGAAATTTCCTGTACTGACAAATCCGTATCTTCTATTTTTATTTTCGTGTTCTCTTTCTATAACACATATTTTGGAATGTACTTTTAGTCCAGGAATTCCAAAAATCAATTGCACACCAGCTGCCTCTAGTTGTTCGGCAAAATTTATGTTGTTTTCTTCATCAAACCTTGCCTGAAGTTCAATTTGAACTAAAACTTTTTTACCATTTTTTGCAGCATTAATCAGAGCACTTGCAATGTGAGAGGACTTGGACAATCTGTAGATAGTTATTTTGATAGATTTTACCTTAGGATCTAATGCTGCTTCCCTCAAAAACTTAATAACATAAGAAAAGTCTTGATAGGGGGCATAGAGTAAATAATCCTTTTGATCAATAGCATCCAATATATTTTCCTCCAAACTGAGGCCTGGTATTGGAAGTGGAGAAAAAGAAGAATATAAAAGGTCTGGACGATCCAAACTAGGAAAATCCATATAGTCCCTTCTTTGATGGTACTTACCTCCAGGAATGAGACTGTCGGTAGAGTCAATGATAAGTTTTTCCATTACAAAGCGAAGTGTTTGCTCGGGAATTTCTTTGTCGTAAACTAATCTAACAGGATCACTTATCATACGATCTTTTACACTTAGAGTTATTTTTTCAACATAGCTGATGGAAACATCTTCTTCCAAGTCCAATTCTGCATCTCTAGTAATTTTTACCATATGCGCCTGAATATTTTTGTAGTTAAAAAAACTGAATATCATATGAAAGTGATAACGGATCAAATCATCTAGCATCATTATATATTGCTTTCCATCACTATCCTTAGGCAAAACCACAAATCTTTTGGTGTCTTTAGGCATCTCAATCAATGCATAAATGTTTTTATTATCAAGTGTATTATCTAACTCCATGGTAACGATTAGAAAGGCCTTGTTGTCAGATAAGTCTTGATCGCTGGTTTGAGATAAAATGATAGTAACCAATGCAGGGTTAACATTTTGTATAAAATAATTTTTTAAGAATTCCTCCTGCTCTGGTTTAACTTCATTTTCATCTATAAAAAAAATGTTTTCTATTACCATCTCTTTGTAAATTCCATTTAGAATCTTTAAGCTATCGTTTTGAAGATCGATAACTTTATTGGTAATTTCCTTGAGCAATGCCTCTGCACTACTCCCTGCAAAAACTTTTTTTCCCGTTTTAGTCGATTGGGAAATTCGTTTTACAGTGGCATATCTGACCTGGAAAAACTCATCTAAATTATTGGAGAAAATACCTAAAAAACGAAGGCGTTCCAGAAGAGGTACATTTTCATTATTTGCCTCTTGTAAAACTCGAGCATTAAAGTCAAGCCAACTGATTTCTCTATTAATGTATCTAGGAGCTTTACTCATATCAATTAAAAATTATTATTTTTTTGACCTAATAAAACTTCACCCTTGGAAAGATTACTCCACTGATTTCCATCGAAAGTAATCTTAACACATCCAGCAGTTCTAAGATGATTGATGCCTGCATCCGAAAAATGATTGATTACCTCGGTGAAAGCAGGATTGTGTCCGACCAAAACTACATTGTTCCAATGATTGTCTAAAGCATAGACATAATCAATAGCAATAGACCCTGAAAATGTATAAAGATAATTGTCAATCTTTAATTTTTCCAGTGAAAGATCCAATTCATAAATCACAATTATTGCAGTGTGCAAAGCTCTGATTGCTGGACTTGAGATGATAATATCTGCCTTTCTAAAAAGGTTATTCTTTTTATCAGAAATTTTTTTAATTCTATCTATACCTTCTGGGGAAAGTGGCCTATTGATGTCATCAACACTGTAAGCTCTATTTGATTTGGCATGTCTTAAGATAACGAGTTCTTTCATGAATCAAGGGGCTAATCGTTTTACTTTCCAATCTATACCTTCTAAATAACAACAAATTCTGTCGTGTAGACGGTTTCTTCGACCTTGCCAAAATTCAATTTCATGAGGTCTGACTAAAATGCCTCCCCAATGAGCTGGACGTGGTATTTCCGAGTACTTAAACTTTTTCTCTAAGGATAGTTGAAGGTCCTCCAAAAATTTTCGATCAGGAATAACCTCACTTTGGGGAGAAACATGAGCTCCAAGTTGGTTTCCTCTAGGACGTGAGTTAAAATATTTATCAGACTTCTCTGGAGAAAGTTTTTCAGCCTCTCCTTTAATGATAATTTGTCGCTCCAAGCTTGGCCAATAAAATGATAATCCAACTTTTGGGTGTCTCAATATAGATTTACCCTTTTTACTTTTGTAGTTGGTAAAAAATACAAAGCCTTCCTCGGAAAAGTCCTTGAGCAATACTACCCTACTAATAGGAAAGCCATCATCACCAAGAGTAGAAAGGCTTATGGCATTTACCTCATGAATTGAATCAGACTCTTTGGCTTCATTAAACCAGACTTGAAAAAACTGCAAAGGATTGCCTTTAATATGTTGAAGGTCAAGGGTTCCCTTTTCATATGATTTCCGTAAATCAGCTAACTTGGGTTTCATCTCACTTCTGTTCATAAAACAAATTTACGATTAATCCCTTAGACTAAATATCAAATATTTCACCATCTGCTGCCAAGTGAACAGCATCAAAAAAAGAAGAGGCCTCTATTAAAAAATTATTTTTGTCACGGTAACGCGAGGAGAAATGCCCTAAAACTAAACACTTTACTTGGGCCAAATGAGCGATTTTTGCAGCTTGAAAAGCGGTGCTATGTCTTGTCTTTTCAGCCAAATTTTTGTGTACTTTCAAAAAAGTTGAGTCATGGTAAAGTAGATCCACTTTATATATCAATGGGAGGATGGATTCATTATAGGCTGTATCACTGCAAAATGCATAACACTTAATTGGGTTTGGATCCAATGTAAGCATTTCGTTTTTGAGTAAAGTACCATCATCTAAAACCAAATCCTTACCCAACTTAAGGTTCTGAAAATCGTAGTTGAAAATATTATATTTTTTTATTTTTTCTTTATCCAACCTTCTTAAACCAAGCTTCTCCTTAAACAAAAATCCATTGGTATAAACTCGATGGTCAAGTGGGATGGTATTAACAGTAACTGAATCATCTTCAAAAATAATTTCTGATTCTTTATTTTCTAATTCATGAAAAAACAAATTATAATTCGTCCACGAATTAGATATTTTAAGCTGAAGTGTGAGGACTTCCTTTATTCCTTTAGGTCCGTAAACGTGAAGATCCGCTGTTCTACCCAGGAGTCTAAATGTACTGATCAAACCCACCAAACCGAAAAAGTGGTCTCCATGTAAGTGAGAAATAAAAATATGTTTGATTCTGGAAAACTTAATTTTGTGATGTCGTAGTTTAATCTGAGTTCCTTCACCACAGTCAATTAAAAATAAGTGGTCTTTGACCTCCAGTATCTGTGAAGTAGTATGGGCGTTATCCAGAGGTGTTGCAGCGTGGCAGCCTAAAATATTAAGTTTCATACCTATATCCCAAGGTCTCTTTGAATTTGTTCCATCTGTATAAAATTTTCCGCTTCAATCAGCGTTAAGACAATATTTAAAGATTCAATTTTGGAGATTTGTGGGGAGTCATTTAATGCAATAACTAGACAAAACCCTTTAGAGATAATATGTTCATTGATTTTGTTTAGGGAAGATATTTGAAATTCATTTGTTATTTCAAGCGACAGCAAATCAAGAATTAAATCTGATGAAAAGTCTAATGAAATAATTATTTGTGGAAAAGAATTTTCTTCATTCTTTTCAAGCTTTATATATAAATGATTTTCCTTTTTTTCTGAGATCATAAGGACGGAATATTTAGTTTGGCAACCAGTAAATAAATAATGGCCATTCTAATGGCAACTCCATTCTCAACCTGATCCAAAATGATCGCATTTTTTGAGTCCGCCACGTCTGAGGTGATTTCAACTCCCCTATTAACAGGGCCAGGATGCAACAAAATGATTTCCTTTTTGAGACTTGTCAATTTTTTAGAATTTAGTCCGTAAAGCTGAGCATATTCTCGGCTAGAAGGAAAATAATTTAAATCCATTCTTTCATTTTGAACTCTGAGCATATTTACAGCATCGCACCATTTAAGGGTTTTCATAAGATCTGTACTTACCGTTACTCCAAGTGCTTTAATGTGTTTGGGAATTAATGATCTAGGTCCACAAAGCTTTACATCAGCCCCTAGCATTTTCAAAGTAAATATATTTGATAAAGCGACTCTAGAGTGGAGAATGTCTCCCACAATAGCAATCTTTTTTCCTTTCAGCTCACCCAATTTTTCTTTGATTGAATATGCATCCAAAAGAGCTTGTGATGGATGTTCATGCGTACCATCACCAGCATTGATAATACATGCATCTACGTTTTTGGATAGAAATAAAGACGCTCCAGGATTGGGATGCCGCATCACAACAACATCTACTTTCATAGCCAAAACATTGTTCACCGTATCAATCAAGGTCTCTCCTTTTGTAACAGATGATTGAGAGGCGGAAAAGTTAATTACATCTGCACTCAATCTCTTTTCGGCTAATTCAAAAGAAAGCTTTGTGCGTGTACTGTTTTCGAAAAACAAGTTGGCAATAGTAATATCTCTAAGGGTGGGTACTTTTTTAATGGGGCGATTAATGACCTCTTTAAAATGATCTGCTGTTTTGAAAATCAACTGAATATCTTCTTCGATCAAGTGTTTAATACCCAACAAATGATTGACACTTAGCTGTTTCATGTGCTATTTTTTTTCAATAAAAACTGTATCATCTTCTGATTGTTCTTTCCATTGAACCCTTACCTTATCTCCTTCCAAAGCATCAACTTGTAAGCCTGTATAATCTGGTTGTATGGGGAGATCTCGACTGAATCTTCGGTCAATCAATACCAAGAGTTGAATATCGTTGGGTCGACCGTAATAATCCAAAGCTGTCAATGCAGCCCTAATACTTCTTCCTGTGTAGAGGACATCGTCTATGATAACGACAGATTTACCCTCTATAGTCACTTCAATCTCTGAAGATGAAGGAGAGAGGGTTTTGTCAAATCGCCTAAAATCATCTCTAAAAAAAGTAATGTCTAGTTTTCCATGAATGACCTTTTTAAGTCCATAATCATTTTCCAAAATTTCTACCAAACGATTGAGTAAATGAATTCCTCTAGGCTGAAGCCCAACCAACACAACTTTATCAAAATCATCGAATTTTTCTATCAACTGGTTGGCCAGTCGCTTGAGAATAATCTCTATTTTTTTATTAGACAGCAGTACTCTAATAGACATTAGGGATTTTTGATTTCACAAAAGTATCATTTTTAAATGAATTCATTGGCAAATAAAAACCCTTCCAAAGGAAGGGTTTTTATTTTTAGAAAAAATAAATCCTAACTATTGTCTTTTATTTTTTTCTTTAATCCTGCCAAAGCGTCTAAATCTCCTAAAGTAGTTTTTTCAGAATTACTTTCTTTGACTTTCTTTGCAGCTCTTTTGTAATTAATCTTTTCTTGCTCTTTAAAAAAAATAGTATGTGAGGCAACCACTCGCTTGAACTCTTTATTAAATTCAATGATTTTAAAATCAGCTTCTTCTCCTTTAGTTAGTTTAGAACCATCCTCTTTTTCCATATGCCTTTGCGGAACAAAAGCAATCACATCTTCATTGAATTTAATGGTTGCCCCTTTATCAACAATTTCAGTAATGGCAGATTTGTGGGTAGAATCCAAAGCAAACTCATTAGCATATTTTTCCCAAGGGTTGTCCTGAGTTTGTTTGTGACCTAAGCTAAGCTTTCTACCATCTACGTCAAGTTCAAGTACTACAACATCGATATGATCAGAAATAGTCAATAGCTCTGATGGATGCTTCACTTTTTTAGTCCAAGACAAATCGGATATATAAACCAATCCATCAACTCCCTCTTCCATTTCAATAAAAACTCCAAAATTGGTGAAGTTTCTTACGATTCCTTTATGTTTTGATCCTTTAGGGTATTTGGTAGTTATATCAGTCCATGGGTCAGGAGTAAGTTGTTTGATCCCCAATGACATTTTTCTAGTTTCACGATCTAGGCTAAGTAAAACGGCTTCTAATTGATCTCCAACCTTTACAAAATCTTGTGCAGACCTCAAATGGGTTGACCATGACATTTCAGAAACGTGGACCAATCCTTCTACGCCTTCTTCTATTTCGATAAAAGCGCCATAGTCAGCAATCACAACAACATTTCCTTTAACCTTGTCTCCAACTTTAAGCTCATCACTCAATTGATCCCATGGATGAGCACTCAGTTGTTTCAAGCCCAATTGAATTCTCGACTTATCGTCGTCAAAATCGAGGATTACAACATTCATCTTTTGATCTAATTCCAGTATTTCATTAGGGTGATTAATTCTACTCCAAGACAAATCTGTGATGTGAACCAATCCATCTACACCTCCAAGGTCAACAAACACTCCATATGAAGTGATGTTTTTTACGGTTCCCTCTAGAACTTGTCCTTTTTGCAACTGACCAATAATCTCTTTCTTTTGTTCCTCTAGATCAGCCTCGATCAAAGCTTTGTGAGATACAACTATATTTTTGAATTCGTGATTGATTTTAACCACTTTGAACTCCATCGTTTTATCAACATACTGATCGTAATCTCTAATAGGTTTAACGTCAATTTGAGAACCAGGCAAAAAGGCTTCGATTCCAAAAACATCGACGATCATTCCTCCTTTGGTACGGCATTTAACAAAACCATTTACAATTTCTCCATTATCGTGAGCATTATTAACACGATCCCATGCCTTGATAACCCGAGCTTTCCTGTGTGATAAAATCAATTGTCCCGTTTTGTCTTCTCGGATATCAACTATTACTTCAACCTTATCTCCAACCTTTAAATTGGGATTATATCTAAACTCATTTAGAGAAATTACACCCTCTGATTTAGCATTGATGTCGATAATGGCCTCACGATCTGTAAGGTGAACAATTGTTCCATCCAAAACATCTTCATCAGCAGTATCAACAAAGTTCTTAGCTACCAGTGCTTCAAACTCTTTCAATTTCTTGTCTTCGATTACGTCAATTCCTTCTTGGTAATTGTGCCAATTAAATTTTTCTAAAAACTCATCTCTGTCATCACTTACATAAGACTTTATAGAAGCTGATTCCTCTTTTTTATCGGTGACAGTAAAATCTTGTGGATGAATTTCATCAAAAACTTCAGCTTGTTTTAATGTAGTTTTTTTGGCAGATCCTGTTTTCTTAGGTGCTGCTGTTTTCTTAGTTGCTACTGTTTTCTTAGTTGCTGCTGTTTTCTTAGTTGCAACTGTTTTCTTAATTGCTGCTGTTTTCTTAGTTGCTGCTGTTTTCTTAGTTGCTGCTGTTTTCTTAGTTGCTGCTGTTTTCTTAGTTGCAACTGTTTTCTTAATTGCTGCTGTTTTCTTAGTTGCTGCTGTTTTCTTAGT
>MDSV01074100.1_pt1 | contig 11610 bp, 13 predicted proteins | sample 810851 | NCBI WGS metagenome assembly MDSV01 (sample SAMN05326640, study PRJNA326480) | marine metagenome | isolation source: seawater | place: Atlantic Ocean: North East | collected 2012 | reverse complement strand
CGGAATCAATATTAATGTTTTTGTCATTACAAAATTACTAAGTTTATGCGTCTAACCGACGCAAAATTAAAGATTAAAAAAAAAGTATTTTTTTTAATTATCATGTTATATGTCCAAAATAATATTATTAAAATGGATTCGTTTGAAATAAATAAGATAATAGCTGCAATTATACTTGTTGTAGTAATTATTGTTGGTTTAGATAAAGTTTCTGAAACTATATTCTACGCTGAAAAACCTGAAAAACCTGGGTATGAAGTTGAAGTTGTAGCTGTATCTTCGGCTAGCGAAAGTAATGAAACTGAAATAGTTGATATCTCAGCACTAATCGCAATGGGTAATCTAGATCACGGTAAAAAAGTTTTTAAAAAATGTGCAGCTTGTCATAGCATTAATAAAGGAGGAAATAATAAAATTGGACCAAAACTCTGGAATGTAATGTTTAGACCCGTGGGTGCAATATCAGACTATAAATATTCAAAGTCTTTAGCTAATTATAAAAAAGAATGGAGTTGGGAAGAAATGAATGGTTTTTTAATTAAACCATCAAAATGGATACCTAACAACAAAATGGGTTTTGCAGGTTTAAAATCTGAAAAAGATAGAGCTTCTGTAATACTTTATTTAAATCAAAGTAGCGACTCACCTAAAGCTTTACCTTAATTTTCCAAAACAATATAATAGAATACTTTTTTGAACATAAATTCTATTAAGAGCTTGTTGCCAAACTCTAGATTGATTTCCTAAAAAAACATCATCTGAAACTTCTGATCCTCTTGGTAGACAATGTAAAAAAATAGCATTTTTTTTTGCAATACTCATCAACTTTGAATTAATTTTAAAATCTTTAAAATCTCTTATTTTTTTAGTTTTATTAACTTTGTCATTTAATGACACAACCTTGTCTGAAAAAATAACATCTGCATTTTTCGCAGCTTTTTTAGCATTGTTGAATATATTAATTTCTTTTTTATTCTTATAAACCCAGTCCATTATAAATTTTTTAGGTTCATAATTTTTAGGACATCCTATATTAAGATTAAAAGAAAATTTGACTGAAGCTGCGATTAAACTATTAAGAACATTATTAGAGTCTCCTATCCAACAAATATTCAACTTTGCAATAGGTTTCTTTTTTATCTCCTCTACAGTAAAAATATCCGATAATACCTGTGTTGGATGTGATGAAGGACTTAAACCATTAATAATTGGAATGTTTAAATATTTTTTGAATTCGTCTAATTTACTATCACTATCAGTTCTTAACATAAAGCCGTTTCCGTAAGTAGATAAAACTTTTGCTGTATCAGCTAAACTTTCTCCTCCTTTTGCCAAATGAAGTTCATCAGGTCTTAGAGTTAATGCTCCACCTCCTAATTGTTTTATTGCAAGATAAAAGCTTAATCTTGTTCTTAAACTTGATTTTTCAAACATTTGAATAAGTAATTTTCCTTTAAGTGGACTATCTCTATCTACATCCAAAGTATTAAAATTTTTTCTTTTTAATTTTCTTTTTTTTGCATCTAAAAGTATCTTTCTAAGATCTAAAGCAGAAATATCCTTAAGATTAATAAAATGTTTCATTATAATTTATTCTCTTTACAAACTTTTTTTATAATCTTTAAAGCTAAATCTATTTCTTTTTTTTTGACAGTAAGTGGTGGAAGGATTCTTACTACATTTTCCGCTGCTCTAATTGTTAATAACTTATTATTTTCTAAACTCTTTATAAATTTTGTTTGATCATGAAATAATTGTAAGCCAATTAAAAATCCAACTCCTCTAACTTCTTTAATGATTTGAGAATATTCATCTTTTATTTTATTTAATTCAATGTGAAAATATTTCGACATCTTTTCTACATTTTTAAGAAATCCTTTTTTAAAAATTTGATCTAAAACTGCATTGCCTACACTCATTGCAAGAGGATTACCTCCAAATGTACTGCCATGAGATCCTGCTATCATCCCTGAAGAAACTTTTTTTGACATTAAAACTGCACCTATTGGAAATCCTCCCCCAATTCCTTTAGCTATTGGGACTATATCAGGCTTTATTTTGGAATTTTCAAATGCAAAAAATTTTCCTGATCTTCCTATTCCACATTGTACTTCGTCCAATATCAATAATATTTTCTTTTTATTGCAAATTTTTCTTAATTCTTTTAAACAGAAATCAGGAATAACTTTAACTCCTCCTTCTCCTAATATTGTTTCAATCATTATGGCAGCGGTTCTACTGTTAATTGCTTTTTTTAAACTATTATGATCACCAAACTCAAAGTGATCAAAACCATCAACTTTAGGTCCAAATCCTTCGGTCATTTTTTTTGATCCACTAGCAAAAATTGCAGCAATTGTTCTCCCATGAAATGAATTTTTTACACAAAGAATTCTATTCTTTTTTTTTTGGCCTATTGAATAGAAGTATCTTCTTGCAATTTTTATTGCTGCTTCTGTTGCTTCAGCACCACTATTCTGAAATAATACATAATCAGCAAAGGTTTTTTTGGTTAATCTTTTGGCTAATTTCTCACCCTCTGGAATAATAAAGGCATTAGAAACATGCCAAAGTTTTTTTGATTGTTTATTGATTGCTTTTGATAAATATGGATTAGCATGTCCAAGAGAGTTTACAGCAATACCTTGAACAAAATCTAAGTATTTTTTTCCATTTGTTGAATATAAAAAACTACCTTTGCCATATTTAAATGAAATTTTTCTTCTATTATAGTTTTTTGCTAAAGAACTCATATTTTATGATTTAATTTTATAACCTACTTTATAAAGATAATAAGCTAAGAATCCGATAACAAAACTTAATATTAATAAATATATTATTCCAAAGCTTATAGACCCATCTGACACTCCTAAAAAACCGTATCTAAAACCATCAATCATATAAAAAAATGGGTTCATATAACTTATTGTTTTAAAAAATTCTGGTAATTTTTCTATAGAATAAAAAGCTCCAGATAAAAAACTTAGAGGAGTGATTACAAAATTGGTTATTGTAGCAGTATGTTCAAATTTTTCTGCCCAAAGACCTGTTATAAAACCTAAGCTACCAAGTATAAATGAACCTAAAAAACTATAAATAAAAATATAAAAAATATTATAGAATGACATGTCAACTATTAAAGAAAAAACGACTATTGAAATAATGGCAATTAAAAAACTCCTTGTTATTGCTGCTAATATTATTGCCATAGAAACTTCAAGTGCTGATAAAGGAGCATAAAGCATATCCACTATGTTGCCCTGTATCTTTGAAATCATCAATGAAGACACTGAATGACTAAAAGATTGTGTTAATATACTCATTGCAATTAATCCAGGTGCTAAAAAACTTATAAAAGAATATCCAAGAACATCATCTCTATTATTTCCTAATGCTAAAGATAGAACCGATAAAAATAATAAGCTTGATACAAGTGGAGATAATAGTGTTTGTTGCCAAACTACCATAAATCTATTGCATTCTTTAAGCCATAAACTTTTAAAACCTATCCAATTTATTAACCCAAATTTTCTAACTCTAATCTGATATTTTTTATTCAATTCAACCATAAGTAATCATATATAGGTCTTGAAAAAATTGTGTACAAAACAAAAATATTTATTGTCTTTTTTAAAATCATATGTGATCTATATATAGATATTAAAATTAATAACATACTAAATATAGATTATGAGCTGGACTGAAGAGAAAGTTAATAAATTAAAAGAGCTTTGGGGAAAAGGAAAAACGGCTAGTCAAATCAGTGAAATAATTGGAAATGTTAGTAGAAATGCAGTTATTGGTAAAGCTTTCAGATTAAATTTATCCTCAAAAATCAAAACTAGAAATACAATATCTAATCAAAATTTTGATACCCATAAAGAAGCAAATAATTCTAAACAAAGAAAAATAAGAAGAAGTAAATTTCAATCTCTAATTATTGAAAAAGATTTTGAGCCCGAGAATCCTAAAAAATTAGAAGAGTTAGATGAGAGTTCTTGCAAATGGCCTATAGGTCATCCTGAGGAAGAGTCATTTTATTTCTGCGGAAGAACTTCTTTAAAAGATTTTTCATATTGTAAACTTCATTTACTATATGCTTATCAACCAAAAGGTAAGAAAGAAGAACCTGCTACTGACAAGGATGAAGATGGTACAAAATATATAGAAAAGAAAATTAGTAGTGCTTAATAAATCTATATAATTTTTGATTATTTCATTTTATTTTTCTTTTTTGCATTGATGCCTCTAATAATGGCTCTAATGATTAAATTTATTAAAAATAAAAAAATTAGAAATACAAGAGTATAAATAATATATATTGTCATTAAAAAGATTATATAATTTTATTCAAAATTTCCTATTAAGAATTTTTAATATCATACTTTTTTGTTGAAAACTGACCACCTTCTCTCCACATATAACAATATTTTTCCACTTCTTGAACAAACTTTCTTGAACTAGGAACTCCTATATCATAATTTGTTTGATACTTATTTGATGAAATATTATCATATTTTAAAAGAGTAAGTTGATCGACTGTCAATAATGGTTTCGGAAATATTTGAAATAATTTAGCCGAAATATTTGCAAAGAAAAAAGGAACCGGAATTAATAATCTATTTTTATTAATTAATTTTAATAATTCTTTTAAGATTTCCTTAAAAGAAAATACTTCAGGGCCTATACACTCAATTATTTTGGAATGAATATTCTTTGAGGTAACATGATAAATAATATCTCTTAAATCTGAACAATGAATAGGTGTAAATTTGGTATCTCCATTATAATAAAGTGGGAAAAATGGAAGTCTGCTTAATAATGTCATAAAATTAGTAGTAAAATTATCATCTATAGAATAAACTACTGATGGACGTAATATTGTTGCTAAAGGAAAACTTTTCTTAATATTTATCTCTCCCTCAAGTTTGCTTTTTGCATACATAGAAGATACAGCCTCATTAATGCCTAATGCAGACAAATGAATAAACTGTTGTACTTTATATTCTTTACAAAGTTTAGCTAATATAGAGGGAAAAATAGAATGAATATTTTTAAAAGTATTACCCTTTCCGCTTTCATAAAGAATTCCGACTAAATTTATACAGATATCAGTTTTAGCAAAAAGTTTTCTAATCTTTATTTCATCAAAAATATTGGCTTCAATAATATCAATATAGCCAGCATTAGCTTGAGTTTTTATCAAATATCCCTTTTGATGAGAATTTCTAGTAACTACAGTAACTTTATAATTATTTTTAGTAAGCTTTCTAATTAAATTACGTCCTATTTGACCACTACCGCCAAAAATTAGACAATTTTTTGCTTTCATATATATATAATTACAAATGAGTATTGATATTAAACTTCATAAAAACGATCTACCAGAAGATTTAGATTTAGGCAATATTATAGCTGTAGATGGAGAATTTATGGGGCTAAACGTTAAGCGGGACCCTCTATGTCTTATTCAATTATCAAGTGGTAATTCAGATGCTCATATTATTCAATTAGATAGGTCAAAATATAAAACTCCAAATTTAAATAAAATTCTTTCAAACTCTTCTATCACAAAAATATTTCACTATGGCAGAGCTGACTTGGCTCATATTAAATACTATTTAAAAACTGACACTATAAATGTTCTAGATACTAAAATTGCATCAAAGTTAGCCAGATCTTATTCTGATAGTCACTCTCTCAAGGCTCTAATTAAGGAATTCATAAATATTGATATCAGCAAACAATTTCAAAATTCTGATTTTGGGGGTGAACTCACAAATGCTCAACTAAAATATTGTGCTAATGATGTTATCTACTTACATAAAATTCATGAAGAATTAAATAAAATTCTTATAAGAGAAAAAAGATTAGATTTATATAATGATTGTTTAAAATTTTTAAAAACAAGAGTTGATCTTGATTTAGCATTATTTAAAGAAGATATTTGGGCACACTAATGAAAAAAAACAATTATAAAGATATTGCTAAAAATGTAATTGACATAGAAATTAAAGCATTAAAAAATTTAAAAAAATCAATTAATAATTCATTTAATCAGGCTGTTGATGCTATAACTAAATGTCAATCTAAAGTAATTTTATGTGGCGTAGGAAAAAGTGGTTTAATTGCATCAAAAATTTCAGCAACTTTATCCTCTGTAGGAACACCTTCATTCTCTTTATCCGCAAACGATTGCTCTCATGGAGACCTTGGTAGTATTACGAGAAAAGATGTACTAATTTTAATTAGCTACTCAGGAAATTCTGAAGAATTAAACAATATTATTAAATATGCAAATAGAAATAAGATTATATTAATTGGAATAGTTTCAAAAAAAAATTCTCTATTATATAAAGCTTCGGATATAAAATTATATATTCCTGAAGTTCAAGAGGCAGGACTCGGTATAATACCGACTTCAAGCACTATCAACCAATTAAGTATAGGTGACTCACTTGCAGTCGCAACTATGAATAAAAAGAAAATTAGCAAAAAAGATTTTAAAAAATTTCATCCATCAGGGAGTCTTGGAGCAAAACTTAAAACTGTAGAAGATTTAATGTTAACTAAAAATAAGATTCCTTTTATTAAGGAAAATTCAAATATGAAGGAAGCTTTAAAAGTTATAACTCAAAAAAATTTAGGAACTTTAATAGTAAAAAATATTAAGGGACATACAAGTGGACTGATTACAGATGGTACAATTAGACGAGCAAGTGCAAAAAATGAGAATCTACAAAAACTAACTGTAAAAAAAATTATGACTAAAAATCCTATTAGTGTAGATCAAGATATTTTATGTGAAAAAGCTTTAGAGATAATGAATACTAATAAAATCACATCTTTGTGTGTTCACAAAGGAAAAAATAAGTCTCGAACTATTGGGATAATACATGTTCATATGATTCTCGAAGCAAATATTCAATAAATGAATAAAAAAATAATTATTCAATTAATATTATTTTTAATCATATTGCTATTAGTAAGTTTATTTTTTTTTAAATATTCTACAAAAAATCAAACTAAAAACTCTGATACAAAAAAAACAAATACATCTTCAATTTCAGATAAGAATTTTTCAAATATAATTGAAAATATTGAATATACATCTAATGATGAAGTTGGAAATCAATATATTATTAAAGCCAAATATGGTGAAATCTTAAATGAAAGTAAAAATCTTATATTAATGAAGAATGTAAAAGCTGAAATAATTTTTAATTATGGTGAAAGAATTACAATTACCTCAAAAAAAGCTATTTATAACAATTTAAATTATGACACCAATTTTGAAGAAGATATATTTATTAGATATGCTGAACATAATATTTCTTCAAATAATGTTGATCTTCTATTTAAAGATAACAAAGTAAAAATATATAATGAAATTAAGTATAATAATTTAAATACAAATTTATCAGCAGATATTGCGGAAATAGATTTGTTGTCAAAAAATGTAAAAATTTATATGAATGAAAATGAAAAGAAAATTAACATAAAATATAACAGTTATGCCAATTAAATCGTTTAGAATTAAAAGTTTTAAAAAAAATATTCAAGTTGCTTCTTTAAAAAATATTTCTTTATCTTTTGGAGAAAAAAAAATATTAAATAATATAAACATTAATATTTACCCTGGGGAAATTTTAGGACTACTTGGACCAAATGGTGTTGGAAAAAGTACTCTCTTCAATTTACTTATAGGACTATTAAGGCCAGATTCTGGTGAAATATTTATAAATTCAAAAAATGTAAATGACTACCCTATATACTTAAGAACAAGAATGTTCGGTTTGAGTCTGGTCCCACAATACGGAGGTTTTTTTTGGGAATTAACTTTATTAGAAAATTTTAAAGCTATAGCTGAGATTGTAATAGAGGATAAAAGTCAAAGAGACGCTAAAATAGAAGAGTTAATAAACAAATTTGATCTTGATAGTGTTAGAAATGTAAAAGCTAGTATGCTTTCAGGGGGAGAAAAGAGAAAATTAGTTATTTGTTTAGGATTACTAAGTAATCCAAAAATTTTACTTTGTGATGAAATTTTTAGTGCATTAGATATTTTAACTATACAAATGTTAAAAGAAATTTTAATAAATTTACAAAAAGAGCAACCTAATATGTCTATAATAATCACAGAACACCAAGCTGCTGAACTTTTAAAAATTTGTGACAGAGCCATAATTCTCTCTAAGGGAAAAGTGATAGCAAAGGGTACGCCAACTGAATTAGCGAATAATCAAAATGCTAGAGCTGAATATTTTGGGGATACTTTTAAGTTTAATTAAAATGGCAAAAATTTTATCAATTAAAAAAAAAATTTCATCATTTAATAACAAAATTTATGTTAGTGGGGATAAAAGTTTAAGTATCAGATGTGTTCTAATCGCTAGCCAAGCAACTGGAAAATCAAAATTTTATAATGTCCTAATGTCTGAAGATGTTCTTTCCACTTTAAATGTTATTAAAAAACTTGGAATAAAAGTAAAAGTAAGTAAAAATTACTGTGAAATTCATGGTAATGGAATCAATGGATTTCAATTCAAAAAAAATTTATTATTAAATGCTGGAAACTCAGGAACTCTCGGTAGACTAATCTTAGGTTTACTAACTCGATCAACTCAAAAAATAAAATTAATCGGTGATAAAAGTTTATCAAAAAGAGATTTTTCAAGAGTTACAATCCCTTTGGAAAAGTTTGGAGCTAAATTTTTTCATAAAACAAAAAATAAATTGCCCCTAATAATTCTTGGCTCTCAGTATACGAAAAGCATTAAATATTTAGAAAATAAAGGTTCAGCACAATGTAAAAGTAGCGTTATGCTGGCTGCTCTTAATTCATCAGGTAAAACAATTATCAAAGCAAAAAAATCCAGAAATCATACTGAGTTACTATTTAAATATCTAAAAATACCTATAAAAATAAAAAAAACTAAAAAGTATGATTTTATAAATATTAAAAAACCTAAAAAAATAAAAGCATTTAATTATCGAATTCCTGGAGATATAAGCTCAAGCGCATTTTTTATTGTTCTTACAACTCTAACAAATGACTCAAAACTTTTAATTAAAAATGTAAATATTAATGACACAAGGATAGGCGTAATCATTATCTTAAAAAAAATGGGAGCGAAAATAATTCTTAAAAATAAAAGAAATTATAGAGGAGAAAAAATTTCTGATATTTTGATAAAAAGTACTAAAAATCTTAAAGCTATAAATTGTAAATCAGAATTAAATAACACTGCAATAGATGAATTTTTAATTATTTTTTTAGCTGCAGCTAGAGCTAAAGGAATTTCTTATTTTAAAGATATTGCCGAACTAAATCAAAAAGAAAGCCCAAGATTGAATTGGGGATCTAAAATTTTGAATAAGATGGGAGTTAAAACAAAGCTAACAAAAGATTCAATTAAAATTTATGGCCAACCTAACTTAAAAATTAATAAGTCAATTGTAATAAAGAATTATTTAAAAGACCATAGAATCTTTATGATGAGCACAATTGCAGCTTTAACGTGTGGAGGACAATGGAAAATTCATGATAAAGACTCTATTAATTCTTCATTTCCATCATTTTTAAAATTAATTAAAAAAATTAATAATAACAATTATGAAATTAAGAAATAAAATTAAAGTTGCAATAGACTCTCCTGCGGCAGCAGGAGCTGGCACTCAAGCAAGGCTAATTTCAAAACACTTCAATTTATTTTATTTAGATACTGGTAAAATTTATAGATTAATTGCCAACATCAAACTTACTCAACCCAAAAAATATAATTATTCTTTCATTAAAAAAATAATGAACAATTTAAATATGAAAGATTTACAGAAAAAAAATTTATTGACCAATGAAATAGGAACTTTGGCATCAATAATATCAAAAGATAAAAAAATAAGAAAACTCGTTCATAAATTTCAAATAAAAAGTGCTTATCATCCTCCAAAAAAATACAATGGTTCTTGTCTGGATGGAAGAGATATCACTTATAAGATAGTTCCAGATGCTGATTTCAAATTTTTCATAACTGCAAATGCTAAAACTAGAGCACTAAGAAGATATAAAGAATTAAAAGGTATAAATAAAAAAGTATCTCTTAATGATATTCTAAAAAGTATTAAAAAGCGCGATAAAAGTGACTATAATAGAAAGATATCCCCTCTAAAGAAAACCCAAGATTCAATCTTGATTAATACAACAAATTTCTCTAAAAGAGCATGTTTTTTAAAAATTAAAAAAATTATGAATAAGAAACTTAAAAATTAATGGAAATTTATAAAGATCGATCAGACCCTGCCTCAAAAGAATTCGAAAAACTACTAAATACACAATTTACAAAAACTGCAAATCTTGAAGAAGGAAAGATTATTACAGGGACTGTGAATAAAGTAACTAATAATTTTGTTTTCTTGGAAGTACCGGGTCTCAAGTCAGAACCAATTCTCGACATAAATGAGCTAAAATCGATGGGCATGCTAGATAAAGCAAAAGTAGGAGAAAAAATTTCAGTTCTTCTAGAAAGACTAGAAGATAAAAAAGGTGAAGTATTAGTTTCAGCATCTAAAGCTCAAAAAATTCAAGGGTGGGATACCATCGTGTCTCATTATGAAAAAAATGAGCCAATAAACGGTAAGATAATAAATCGGGTTAAGGGAGGATTTATAGTCGAGCACATTGAAACTGGCAGTTTGGCCTTCCTTCCGGGGTCACAGGTGGATGTATCGCCAGTAAAAGATATCTCTAAACTTATGAATGTTGAGCAAAAATTTGCAATCATCAAATTAGATAAAATAAGAGGGGCGGGGCCCCCCAGCCTCTAATGGCTGGGGGGTGCTCGCCATTTTTGGAAATGCATGTGTATCTAGAAAAGAAATAATTTCATCATTTAAAAAAGAAGATAAAATTAAAGTTATTGAAAAATTTAAAGTTGGTGATGTAATCAAAGGTGCTGAAGTAAAAGGCTATAGTTCCTTTGGTTGTTTTTTTTCTGTTAATGGTGAACTTGATGTATTAGTACATCTTCAAGAAATTTCTTATTCTAGAGTAAATCATCCCGATGAAGTATTTACGATTGGTGAGAAACACGATTTATTAGTAATTTCTGTTGATAAAGAGAAATTACAAGTTGGTTGTTCTGTCAAACAACTTTTTCCAGATCCGTTTGAAAATATTAAAAATTATGAACTAAACAAAACTTATACAGTAAAGGTGGTCAAGCTTATGGATTTTGGTGCGTTCTGTGAGCTTGAAAAAGGATTATCAACTTTATTACACTCAAGTGAATTAAGCTGGACTAAAAAGAATGCATCAGCAAAAAAAATGTTTAAGGTAGGTGATGAGATAAAATGTGTCATAACGGAGATCGACACTGAAAAACGCCGGGTAGCTATTTCACACCGTTTGACTATTGAAAACCCTTTTGAAGTATTTGAGAAAAAGTATCCTATCGGTTCCGAAGTTGAGGGTGAAGTTGCTAGTAAAAACGAATATTCTATTTTCTTAAAAGTTAAAGATCTCGACATTGATGCTTTCTTACACTGTAATGATCTTACATATCTTACAAATGGTGAAGAAGAACTAACTAAGTATAAAATTGGAGATAAATT
>MDSV01222505.1_pt1 | contig 11611 bp, 9 predicted proteins | sample 810851 | NCBI WGS metagenome assembly MDSV01 (sample SAMN05326640, study PRJNA326480) | marine metagenome | isolation source: seawater | place: Atlantic Ocean: North East | collected 2012 | reverse complement strand
CATTTGTCCGACATTAGATGGTGTTGAATGGTCGTCGCTAACTATAAATAACGAGCAAGTAGGCGAAATCAAAACTACACATGAATCACTTCTCTCCGAAAGTATATCCGCCGACGGATTTATTGAGTTCTCCGATCTGCCATCCTCTCTCAAAAATATATTAATCGGCGAGGTTATATTAGCCTTACCCTCCCGCTCAATGAGTCTAGAAACTGCAACATTGCCAACGGTTAATGAAGAAGAGATGCGTAGCATGAGCCAATTTTTTCTTGATAAGAAAATCCCATTTGCCATCGATCGAATGGCCTATGGTTGCGAAATCCTATCTCAGAGCGAACAAGAAAGTATTGCTCTCTTAGGAGCTGCCCAAAACTCCCTTATTGATCGCTTTACTACGTACAATTCGAAGAAGCACGAAGTAAAGTCCATCGATTCCCGAATCTGCGGGTGGCTTAAACTTATTCCCTTTCCTAATGAGCTTCCTCAGGATTCGAACGAATGTCTTCTTATTGACGATGGATTTGAAGTTCATCTTGTCATGCGAAATCAAAAACACATTCACTGGATTCGACCACTCTACATCCATTTTGATGATACCGACGCAGCAGAACAGTTAGCCTTTGAACTTACCTATTCTGTTCAGCAACACGCGATAGAGCTTCCCAAAACTCTATCCTTTTGGATGCATGAACCTCTATCAGAAGCAGATCAAAAACAGATTCAAAAAATCATCAATAAACAGATTCGACTTAACGCACTCTCTGAGATCTCTCCACTTTCGAATGGATTGATCGAACGTTATATAAGCCCACAAACGACTCTCAATTTCATTCCCTCCAGTTGGATAGAACAACAAAAACAACGTGTTATCCATAAACGCCTTCGCAAATATGTAACGATCATTGCTGCCACATGGCTTCTTCTTTTTACTCTTTTCTTCACGATCTATGGTGTGCGTAGCGCCAATCTTAATCGCATTCTCTCCGAAGTAACAGATATCGCACCAGCAGCCAAAAAAGCCAAAGATAACAGTGAAAAACTCAAAGCACTTCAATTGTATACCGATCGTTCTCAATCCTCATTGGAATGCCTTCGTGAATTAACAATGCTTTTACCCGCTGGCGATATTGAATTTACATCCTACAATTACAGCAAATCAAAAGGAGTCACTTTAAGAGGCTCCGCTATCAATGATGATATCGTGTATGAATTCTTCAAAAAACTGGCATCCTCACCTCTTTTTGATGAACTAAAGAATCAATCCGTTAATACCCGATCTACCAAGGGTCTTCAACGAGCCGTATTTTCTGTTTCACTTAACCTCCCCAAATCAGGAGAGACATCATGAAAATAAGTGAAAGAGAAATGATTCTTTTGGTACTATTGATTGGAACCATTCTATTTGGCGGAACCTGGTATTATGTCGACAGCAAGCTGCCAGAATATAAAAATAAGCGAATTGAAATAGAACGTCTCGAAGCACAGCTCCGCCTTGATCAACGCCGTATTTCGATGCAGAAGAACTGGATGAATACACTCAATTCGTTGCAAAAAGATCTTCAGGTTTTTGATATTAAACAAAAATCTGTTTCACCACAGTTAATGCAAACAATAAAGAATATCTCCACTAAACATGGAATTCGGATTACCCGAAATCAGCCCTATGCAGAAAAGCCTACGGGTGATCTTTTTGAAATGGGCATCAACTGCACATGGCAAGGCGATTTACCATCCATTATTGGATTCTTAACTGAACTCCAACAAAAAGGGGTTCAATATGATGTTCGCACCCTAAACATTTCACCGGAAGGAAAAAAGAGTGGTCAAATGAAGGGTAATATGGTGATCCATTGTGCCTATATTAAAATCAGTAAGGACGCCGAGTGAATATCGAGTGCTTAGTAACTGGTGCCTATCAAGAAAATTGTTATCTCCTTTGGAATAATAACCTAAAAGCTCTAGTAATTGATCCAGGCGATAACGCCGATCAAATTCTCGAGTTCATTCAAACAAAGACATTAAACGTTATCGGATATCTATGCACGCATGCACACGCTGATCATATTTGCGCTCTTCATGACGTGCATCAACAATATCCCGCTCCCATTGGAATGCATCATCTCGACTGGGTTTGGGCTTTTGAGGAAGTTAACCAGTCACCACCTTATTATGAGAAACCGCAGCGACCCGCTTGTGATGGCTATCTAAACTGGGCAAAAAATCCGAGATGGACTTTCGATACGTTTTCATTCGAAATTATCCACACGCCAGGCCATACACCCGGTTCCTGCTCTCTTTACTTTCACTCCGAAAACATTGCCTTCGTAGGAGATACCTTATTTAAAGGTTCATGCGGTCGAACCGATCTGCCGGGAGGGAATTCGGTTCATTTGAAAGAATCACTTCGATTACTTAAAAAACTACCCATAAATACGGCTATTTATTCAGGTCATGGTGACTCAACAACCATTCACCACGAATGCGAAACCAATTTCTACATGCAATAAACCTTATCGCGGAAGTTTGATATTTTTTCGCAAATAAGTTGGTACATCTAAATCTTCGCTATTCTTAACCGTTGCTTCCATGGAACTAAAGATCCCTTTACTACTACTTGTACCTAACGCAAGTTCCCTTTGTCCAAATCCCGATCGATTGGTAAAGATCGAAGTCTCACTATCCACTAGAGGTTCTTTCCACGTCTCTGTTACCAACGCAACTACTTTCAAACCTATCTGTTTTTCATCGACTGACACCCCAAAATTAATATGAGCCTCTTCAGGAAGTTTATTCCCTAATTGCTCCATGATGATTTCAACTTCTTGCATTCGCAAAGCATGATTCCCCCGAATAGAAATAATCACACCTGCCGCACCCTCCAACAATAAGCCTCGATTCATCAAAGGATGTTTTAAAAGAACACGACTAGCCTGTTCAGCTTGATCAATACCAGAAAATTCAACCGAAGCAATATGACAAAATCCATCACATGCTCTTAAAAGGGTTTTAATTGAAGCGAAATCCAAACCACAATGTCCTTTAAATGAACACATAAACCATAAAGACTCTGCCGCATCCATCATATATCGATGGCTTACCGAAAAAGCTGCCTGGGGAGAATCTTCTGTAGCCTCCCTTTTCAAGCGCTCATTTGGCAATTGAATAATCGCATCCGCATTAGAGCGGATTCGCCGGATGGCTTCTTCTGCAACCTGCATTCGTTGCTTACCCTCAAAAGCGAACGGCAAACTTGCTAAAACTAATGTTTGCGCTTTCGCTTCACGTGCAATCCTAACTAACACCGGTGAAGCTCCTGTTCCAGTTCCTCCACCCAAACCAGTAACGATCAATAACAAATCTACCGAATCAAAACGAGCGCGTAACCGAGATGCCTCTTTCTCGACCGACTGTCTTCCCAGTTCAATATCTCCACCGGAACTCAAACCGTTTGTCACGTTATTTCCAACCGAGAAAAATTGATCCTCTGTCACACCAACATAACTTCGTTCATCTGTATCGATCAACAAAACTGGAATGAAGGGCTGCTGCTGATAAACTTTCCTTACAGCATCACAACCGCTGCCACCCAAACCAACTAATAAAAAAGAAGGCATTTTTTGCGATGGATTATTTTCCATTTTGTTGTCCCCATAAATGCTGTAAGAGACGTTTAAAATGTGATGGATTCTCTACTTTTTTTTCTAACGAAGATACATATCGTATCGCGCCAATTAACGGCGCATAATATGGGGCTGATTGCTGTGAAGGTAATCCATGTACATCGATCGGCTTACCGATTGAACAAGGTGCATTAAATATTTTTTGACCTAAATCACGCGTGCCATCTAGAAAAGCACCTCCCCCTGTCAAAAGCACACCCGCACCAAGCGGCTTGTTCAATAAAAACCCTTCAACATCCTCTTTAACAAGCTCAAAGATTTCCTCCATACGCGCTTGGATAATAGTATTTAACGTAACTGCTCGAACCATTTTTCCATTAAATCCATGCGTATCGGAAGGGATTGAAATATTGCGATCCCGTTCCATCAGGTTAGAGAGAGCGCTCCCCTCTTTATTCTTGAGCGCTTCGGCTTGAGCCTCCGGTATTTGAAGCCCCTTAGCGATATCATTCGTCACATGCGATCCGCCTGCAGTGAACGAACCGCAATGCTGCAGAATACCATTATGATATAAGGCAAAATCGGTTGTTCCTCCGCCTAGATCAATCACTAAGACACCTGCTTTTCGCATCGACTTATTTGTAACTGCCCATGAAGTACAAATCCCGTTATATACTGCATCTGCACAAACCACCGGAATATCCACAACGAGTTTTTGAAAGTTTTCAACGACACTGCGCTTGCCATGTAGCGTTAAAACCTGAACTTTTAATACTTCACAAGACAATCCCTTCGGATCAATTACTTCTTGAATATCATCCACTGTGAAATAGCTCTCAAGACTATGTAATCGAATCCGATTATCCGGTAAGACATGACAGCGAGCGATTGATAAAACTTCCGCTATATCCTCCGCCATGATCTCTTGTTTTCTATTTTCGGATGCATCGGCAATGCGATGTACCCCTTCTGAAATCACGCAACTCGCATCACCGCCGCTCAACACCAAGACCACCGAATGAATAGTCTTACGCGTATTCTCCTCTGCAGTTTTTAATGCTTTTCGAACCGCAATAATGGCCTTATCACGATTTAATATCTCGCCTTTACGAATACCTTGAGATTCCACCTCTCCATATCCAACAACCGAAATACTCTGATCTTCACGGACTTCTCCAATCAGGCATCGAACCTTAGATGTTCCAATTTCGAGTACTGCCGTAACATCACCTGCCATTAACATTTTCCTTAAAAATAGCGAACTGGAACTTTAACCGAATCAACCGTCAAATCTACCCACTTCACACGATGTCCATGACCTTCTGCAATTTTTATAACCGTGGCCAACTTATTTAATTTAGGGTTCAGCGAAAATCGCGGCAATCTAACCTCTGCACCTTTTTTGAGAGTGAGCTCAATATAATCTCCATGTGTGAGATTTATTTCATCAATTTGAATATATTGATTCACATTCGCCATATTCTCAATCGAGGCGATAACGCGCAATGCAAATTCTATATCTCGATGGCTCAAACGTTTTCCTGGACGCGCTTCTTCACTGAGACCTCGAATAAGTGGCAAGTCCGACAAAGATCGTTGAAATGGGAGCACAACTCCAAACCTATCGATTAAAAAAGGATACCGTAAAATAGACTTCCCCATCAATCGTGCGACTGGATGACGCTCTTTTACTCGAAGTATCAACGTGCTCGGTAAATCCCGCTCGATATAAACTGACTCGATTCTTGAGACTTCGAGTAACTTAGCTTCCACCTCTTGAATCGACATGGCAAAAAGATTTTGTCCTTCATTCAATTGACTTATTTCACGGATAAAGTCTTCCGTTAATTTACCATTACACTCGACCACCAATTGCTGGATTTCAAATCGTGGATTTTCAGAAAGTAATTTACGCTCAGCCCACTGGAACCCTTTACTTACACCCATGACAAGCAATACGAGTATAAGCATAACAACGATAATGGAAAACGATCTTCTAACCCATATAGATATTTCAGGAGCAGAGCGTCTCTTCCCTTTAACTACTAGTTTTTTTCGAGTCTTTTTTCGTGCCATACGTCAACCTAACTGAGGTTTTAAAATTTATCGAATCATACACATAAATAAAACCTTAGAGTGCAGGTTTCATTGCTTGAACATTTAACTGAAGGTTAGATTGACCCTTCCATACATTCTCTTCGAAAGTAAAGGCGACGTCTAAACATCCTACCGGCAAATCATCTAATGAAAAGTTAAACGCAACCACAGATAACGACTGCTCCTTCCAATCGAGCTTAAACCGTAAATGAGATCCGCCCATAACAACAGGAACTCCCTGCAACCTCGCACCGGAAATAGCAAATATCGGTTCCCGAAACCCTTCACCAAAAGGGGCTAATTGAACCAGATACTGATAAAATAAATCATCTAAAGTTTCTTCATCTAACCAAGCATCGATTATTAATTCATGAATAAGATTCTTATCTTTCAGTTGCGTAGCGCACGCCTCATTAAATGCATGCGAAAAAACATCTTGTTGGCTTGCTAATAATGATAGTCCTGCTGCCATACGATGCCCACCATATGCCTTCAATTGACTCTCACATGCCTGCAAAGCCTTCAAGAGATCAAAACCCTGAATCCCGCGACCTGATCCTTTACACATTCCATCCGTATCTTCTACTAATAAAATCGAGGGCCTATTAAAATATCGACTAACTTTCGCTGCAACTATTCCGATCACTCCTAAATGCCATGCTGAACTTGATGCTACGATTCCTAGCTTTTCCGATACATCATATGCTTCGATCTGTTTAATTGCTTCATCATAAACGCGTTTTTCCAAATTTCTTCGATCGCGATTGAGTTGATCCAAGATACTCGCCTGCTTTCGACTTACCTCCAAATTATCCATCATCAATAAATCAAATGCCTTCATAGGGGAACCCATACGCCCGGCCGCGTTGATCCTGGGTCCCAGCTGGAACCCACAAACTGAACTTGTGACAGCTGACTTATCACCAACGAGTTGAATCAAAGCGGATAACCCTTTCCAAACGGTTTGTTTCATCTGCTTTAAGCCGTTATCAACCAATATTCGATTCTCTTTTATTAACGGAACCATATCTGCAACCGTTGCTAAAGCAACCAAATCTAATCCCTCACGCAGATCAACTTGATCCGCTTCCTTTCGATCTTCATTTCGTCCTTGCTTCAATAAGGCATGAACTAATTTAAATGCGACGCCTGCCCCACATAAAATAGTCAAATCTGAATAAGTACCTAGCTTTGGATTAATACAAGCCAATGCCTCTGCATATGGAAAGGTCGGTTCATGGTGATCGGTAACAATAACATCGATACCTTGTTGATTTGCCTGTTTCAACGCTTCTATCGAATTCGTTCCGCAATCCACCGTAATGATCAGCGTCGCTGAGTGCATTTTCAGGGCTCGTTCTAAGGCATGAATCGTTACACCATACCCATCTCCAATCCGCTCTGGAATAAACGCATCTACGTGCATTCCGAGCCGGCGGAGCATCCGCGTTAGCAAAGCCGTTGAACAAACCCCATCCACATCATAATCTCCATAGATAAGAATATGCTCGTTCTGATCTTTTGCCTTCCATATGCGCGCGACGGCTTCAGCCATATCTGGCAATAAAAACGGATCAGACAGTCCAGCTAAACGGGGCGCCAAAAAGGATTCCACTTTATCTGCTTGGTCTATTCCTCGTGACACCAAAATATGAGCAATTGCATAAGGAAGATTATTTTTAGCAAGGACTGCATCAACCGCTTCGGAATCGACCTTAACAGACGACCATTTCAATGATTCTCGCATTCGCTCTCCCAAAAAAAAGGCCTCGTTAAACGAGGCCATAAACATTCATCAATCTTTCTCAAGAAACCTTCTCTTTTTTATGCCATAACAACATGACCGGAGTTGCGACAAAGATAGATGAATACGTTCCCACAAGAATGCCGATAAACAACGCAAGTGCAAAGTCCTGCACAGCGCCTCCGCCAAAGACCAACAACATGATAACTGTTAATAATGTAGTTAAAGAAGTCAAAACGGTCCGGCTTAGCGTTCGATTAATAGCTAAATTAGCCACATCTTTATAAGATTGACCTTTATTCATCTGTAGGTCTTCCCTAATTCGGTCAAATACAACGATCGTATCATTAACCGAATAGCCAACAATCGTAAGCAACGCAGCAATAATCGGCATACTCAGTTCATTCCCAAGTAAGCAAAAAATCCCCACGGTTATCAATACATCGTGAGCTAATGCCGCGATTGCTCCTATAGCAAAAGCAAATTCAAAACGAAGTGATATATAGATAATGATCCCGAGCAAAGCGAATATAATGGCTTTCAATCCCCGACTTTTCAGTTCCGAGCCCACTTGTGAACCCACGCTATCGTTCTGAATATCGAGATAGTTTCCTGATAGCGTTTTAACCGAATTAAGAGCCGCTTCAGCTTCTGCTCCACTTGCACCAACTTTAACTTCCAGGAACTCACTACCGTCCAGCGCACTTTCATATGCAATATTTGCATTAGGATATCCTGCATCTGTTAGGACAGATCGAACTGTTTCAATATCTTGCTTCTCCTCAAACGAATAACTGATGACACTTCCACCCGTGAAATCAACCCCGAAATTTTGTTCACCTTTGCCAATAAAAATAGACCAACTCACTCCGATGAGTAAAATCGATAAAATCGCAGCAATTTTTCGTCCGGCCATGATATTGAATCGAGCATCCCGTAGAAATGGAATCGAGAGCATCTTAAGTGATTTAAGTGCATTTGCATCAGCCAACGAATTGAAGAATAGTCGTGTCATAATTAACACAACAAACATACTTACCAAAATACCCGCACTCAACGTAACCGCAAAACCACGAATTGGACCACTTCCCTGCCAGAATAATATAATCGCAGTCAATAAGGTCGTTACATTCGCATCTAAAATTGTGCTGAAAGCTTTATTATATCCCGCATTGATTGAACCTGAAATTGATTTTCCAACTTTCCACTCTTCGCGCATTCGCTCGAAAATTAGAACATTCGCATCCACCGCCATACCGACGGTAAGGACAATACCTGCGATCCCATATAAAGTCAGTGTCGGCAAGCTTACTGCACTTCCCTCAAGTGACCCAGAAAGCACCCCAAGAAAACCAGAGGCCAAAACCATTCCGACCGGCAAAAGAATCAACACAAATATAAGAGATAAATTGGCGATCAAGCCAGATGTTAAATAATAGAGCATCATAAATAGCAACACGGTAATACCTCCATAGAGAATCGCCTGAATACCGCTATCAATCGAATCTTGCCCCAACGTGGGAGCCACCGTTCGTTCTTCGATAATAGTTACACGCCCTGGCAGTGCACCTGCTCGCAATACATTCACTAACCGCCGGGCTTCAGGAATATTAAAATTTCCCGAAATCTCAGCCGTACCCCCATAAATAGCTTCGTTAATTCGTGGGGCTGAATAGAGCTTATCATCTAGAATAATTGCAAGTCTGCGGAAAGAGCCATCCGTTTTCGGACTGTTCTGCTCAGTCACTCGTGCAAAAGCCTTCTTACCTTCTTTATTGAATTCCAGCGATATAGCCGGTAGTCCCGTCATAGGCTCATAACTTACCGCTGCATCTTCAACAGTATCTCCACCTAACTGGCGACGCCGCTCAATATATTCAGGTCGATAAACTGTAGAACCATCCTGCAATCCTTCTTCCATTAGCATGAAATCAGCGGGTTTATTTCCAAGTCGCTTCAACCTATTAAAATAAGCACGATCCAACTGATCATCACTTAATACCAATCGATCTCGCACATAAATCGGGCCACTACGATCTTTTCCCACAATCCGGAAACCAGATGGAACTGTTCCAGCAGTGGCTAGCTCATCAATCCAGTTGGCACTTTCCGCATGAATCAATTTAAAACTCAATACCGCATCTCTAGACATTTGAGCTTTTGCTTCCGCTCGAGTCTGTGCATCTGCACCGGGCAATCGAACCACGATACGTGCATCACCCTCAGGGTAAATCTCTGGTTCTGCTGTACCTAGTACATCGATTCGGTTCCGAATCACCTCAACGGCAATCTCCCGAACCGCTTTAACCTGTTCGTTCAATTGAGTTTCTGTAATCAATTCAATGCTATCTGCTTCACCCGACTCGACTAATTTTCCAGCCACATCCTCCTGATCAACCTCAACCACAAAACTAGAACCCCCTCGTAAATCGAGACCCAGTTTAATTTTCTGATCTAAAGGCGTTACCAAAGCGAAAGACCAAATCACTAAAAAAAGTAAGAGCAACCATTTCCAAAGTTTATTTTTATCCATTTTCAAACCTTTAGCTTAGCGAGCTGCGTCCAATTCAGTCGGTATTTCATCTTTTTCTAAAATCTGAGAAATAGCAGCTCTTACAGCTTCTACTTTTGTATTTTCAGCAATCCGAATAACAACTGTATTCTCTTTCACATTAGTAACTTGTCCAATCAATCCACTCGTCAGCAATACACGACTCCCGCTCTTCACATTCTCCAACATTTCTTTACGTTCTTTCTCCCGACGTTTTTGTGGACGGATCATTAGAAAATACATGATTGCAAATAAAATTAGCATCATGATTGGAAACTGAAAAGGTGATGCCTCTGGACTCGAAGCTGGGGATGCATTTGCAACAACAATCATTTCATTTATCATCTTTTATTACTCCTTTGTGCTTTGCACATGTTCTTTCAACACGGTCTGATACGCCGCATGAAACTCGTTTCTAAACTGATCAAAACTTCCTTGTTCGATAGCACTTCGTATTTCACGCATCATCTCTAAATAACAGTGCAAATTATGCAAGGTTATCAGTCTTAAACCTAAAATTTCTCCAACATTCAACAGATGCCGAATATATGAGCGTGTAAACTTTTTACACGCATAACACGAGCATCCTTCTTCCAATGGCCGCTCATCATCACGATAAAGAGCAGCCTTAACAGGGTATCGGCCTCTTCGCGTTGATACAGTTCCATTTCGTGCCTGCCGAGTCGGCATCACACAATCAAACATATCCACCCCACGCGCTACCGACTCCACCATTTGTGCCATTTCCCCCACGCCCATTAAGTAGCGTGGCTTTTGTTCAGGCAAATGGATCGTTGTATCATCCACACCTCGCAAAATAAGCTCTTCGGGTTCGCCGACGCTAACACCGCCAATCGCATAACCCTCAAAATCCATTTCAACCAATGTTTTCGCACAGGATTCACGTAAATCCGCAAATACACCTCCTTGCACAATGCCAAAAACAATCTGACCTTCCGCTCGAGGTGTATCCCTGCAAATAGCTGCCCAATCTATGGTCCTTCGCACAACTTGGCAAGCGTAATCCTTTTTACAAGGATAAGGCGGACATTCATCAAATACCATAGCAATATCTGAGCCCAATTTGCGTTGAATTTCCATCGACTCCTTAGGTCCAATAAAATACTGACGACCATCCGAGTGTGATTTAAACGAAACTCCTTCATCCGTAATCGTATTTCGCGCACCTAAACTAAAAACCTGATAACCACCACTATCTGTTAAAATTGAACCATCCCAGCCCATAAACGAATGGAGGCCTCCACGCCGTTCAATTAGGTCAGCACCAGGACGATCATTTAAATGATAAGTGTTTCCTAAAAGAATTTCACAGCCCAATTCTTCCATCTCTAATGGCGACATCGCTTTAACCGTTGCCTGTGTTCCCACGGGCATAAAGACTGGTGTTTCCACTAACCCATGCGCAGTCTGCAACCGCCCGCACCGCGCCTGCGATGAAACATCCCTCTTTAGGATCTCGAATCTATCTGTTGCCATCCGTATGTAACCTCAAAATGCCATATTGCTTAAATCAACACTATAAACCAAGCTGGAAGCGGAAAAGATCCTTTTGAAATCAATTTAAGCCCTATCAAAATT
>MDSV01142661.1_pt1 | contig 11611 bp, 12 predicted proteins | sample 810851 | NCBI WGS metagenome assembly MDSV01 (sample SAMN05326640, study PRJNA326480) | marine metagenome | isolation source: seawater | place: Atlantic Ocean: North East | collected 2012 | reverse complement strand
TGAATTCAATAATGTAAGGGCAATATATTAAAGTTTTTTTTTAATTCAATAAAAACTATTTTGAAAAAACCTTAGTTTTATCTGTATTTTCCCAAGAAAATGCTCCATCACTTTCTGGTACTCTACCAAAATGACCATATGCAGCAGTTTTTTCGTATATTGGTTTATTAAGATTTATCATTTCTCTAATCCCTCTAGGACTCAAATCAAAATTTTCTCTTATTTTTTCTTCCACAAATTTGTTTTTTTCTAAATCATCATCAAATAAATCTACATAAATTGAAAGTGGTTTTGATACACCAATTGCATAAGCTAATTGTATTAAGCACTTATCTGAAATTTTTGATGCAACAATATTTTTAGCTATATATCTTGAAGCATAAGCAGCTGATCTATCGACTTTAGTTGGATCCTTTCCAGAAAATGCTCCTCCACCATGAGGAGCCGCTCCACCATATGTATCGACAATAATTTTTCTTCCTGTTAATCCACAATCACCATCTGGTCCTCCTATAACAAAATTTCCTGTGGGGTTCACGTAAAACTCATCTTCATTAAAACCATCCAAAAAAATTTTAGGTATTGAATTTATCATATAAGGTCTAAGTAATTCTCTAACTTTAGCTTGATCAATGTCAGCAGAATGCTGTGAAGATATAACAACAGATTTTATTTTTTTTGGCTTTCCATTTTCATATTCAAATGTCACTTGGCTTTTAGAGTCTGGTTCTATATTTTTTAGTTTTCCAGATTTTCTATCCTCAGCCATTAATCTTAAAATTTTGTGTGAATAATAAATAGGTGCTGGCATCAATTCATCTGTTTCATTACATGCATATCCAAACATAATACCTTGGTCACCAGCTCCTTCATCTTTATTGTCAGAAGAGTCTACGCCCATCGCAATATCAGCTGATTGGGAGTGTAAATGGCTTTCTATTTTTGTAGCTTCCTTCCAAGTAAAACCCTTCTGATCATACCCAATATCTTTAATGCAATCTCTTACTTTTTGAATTAACTCATCTTTTTTAATTTCAGGTCCTCTTACTTCACCAGCAAGGACAACCTTGTTAGTTGTTGTTAATGTTTCGCAAGCTACTCTTGAAAATGGGTCATTTGATAAATAACTATCAACGACCATGTCAGAAATTCTATCTGAAACTTTATCTGGATGCCCCTCTGAAACAGACTCGCTAGTAAATAAAAAATTTTTTAAATTACTCATTAAGAAATTCTATTAAATGAAAATATCAAGAAAATATATAACAAAATAATGATTAAAAACATTTTATTCCCATATTTTGAAAATACGGTTTCATCAAAAACTCTTGTTTGATAAAAATCAATATAGCCAGTTTGACCGAATTCAATTTTCTTTTCAATAAAGCCAGTAGGGTTTATAATAGCAGAAATTCCATTATTAGCTGATCTTAATAAATATTTTCCACTTTCAATTGCTCTAAAAACACTATGAGTAAAATGCTGATGTGGTCCAATTGAGTCTCCAAACCATCCATCTTCTGAAATATTTATTATAAAATCAAAGTCAGAGTCCTCAAAAATATTTCCTGAGTAAATTATTTCATAACAAATTAGTGGTAACATTTTTAAATCAAATTCATTTTTCCTAATTGATAATATCTCTCTTTTTTTTCCACTACTAAATGACTGATAGTTATTCGTCAAAGATTTAAGACCTATGCCACCTAAAATTTTTTCAAAAGGTAAAAATTCACCAAAGGGAACAAGTTTTATCTTTTTATAATCAGTAATAAGATTAAGTCTATAATCATAAATTGATAAAGTATTATAAAATTTTTTTTTATCTTTTTGAAAACTATTGACACCAATAGCTAACAAATGATTTTTTCCAAATTTTTTATCAAATAAAAATTCAAATTCTTTTATTTCTGTTTGATTAATGTTTGGAATTATACCTTCGGGCCATAAAAAAATTGTTTTGATATCCAGATCAGGTTCACTAATTTCAATTAACTCATTAATCACATCTGAAGTATCTGCATTTCCATAGAATCTATTTAATTCTATTTTTGAACTTATTATTCTGATGACATAATCATTATTGGAAATATTTGATGATTGAAAAGATTTTATTTTAGTCGAACCAATAGAGTATAGAATTACTGGTGATAGTAAAAAGACAATACACACAAAAATTTCTTTTCTATTTTCTCTTATGATAAAAATTGCTGGACTAATAAAAAAAGATATACATAAAATATTAAAACTATAAGTCCCAATAAAAGAAATTATTTGCAATATTTGTAGATTTTCAGAAAAACTATAAGCAATTAAATTCCAAGGAAAACCAGTTAAAATATTTCCTCTTAGAAACTCAATTAAACCAAATAAAAGTGAAAACAAAAATAAATTACTAATTGGTTTTTTTATTTTGATTAGAAAGAAACAATAAGTTGCTAAACCGTAAAAAAGTGCAAAAAAAGATGGAATTAAAATTAAAGCAAAAGGTATAAGAAAATTAAAATTTTCATCAAATGTTAATGAAATTGTAATCCAATATAAATTGGTTAAAAAATATCCAAAACCATAAAACCAACCATATGCAAAAGAGTTTTGTCTTTTAGCTGTTCTTTTTTTTTGAAAGATATAAATAAAAAATAAACTTAAAGTTGCAAAATTAATAAATAAATAATTATACGGTGGCAAACTTAAAGATGTTAATGCACCAAGAATAATTAAAAATGGGAATTCTAAATAAAATTTTTTTTTCAATTTAATTAATTTTTTTAACCACTGACTGATAGATATTTTGCTCTTCTCTAAACATCTTTTTATAATCACGAGATTTAATATGATCAAAGCCTAATAAATGTAAAAATCCATGAATAAAAGTTTTTATAACCTTAACCTTAAATAAACTCACTTTTTGATTCTTGGGTTTATCCATAAAGTTATAACTTATAACCATATCACCCAAGTATATTTTATTTTTTATTTTAATCTTACTTTCAAATGGAAATGATAATACGTCAGTTGGCTTATTTCTTTTTCTGAATTTCTTATTCAACTTTTTAATACTTCTGTTATTTGATAATAATAACGTTAAAGAAATTTTTTTATTTAAAAACTGATATTTTTTTGGAAAAGATTTACATATTAATTTGAAAAAGATATCAGTTTTTTTTATTTTTTTTGACCAATTTTCCTCTTCAGAAACTACTTCTACGCTAATCATTATGATTGCTATAAGCTTTAACAATCTTGGATACTAATGGGTGTCTTACTACATCAGAATGATCAAAATCAATTACAGAAATCTCATCTAAATGAGATAATAGTTTTTTAGATTTATCAAGTCCCGACATATTTTTATTAGGTAAATCTATTTGTGATGGATCTCCATTTACAACTATTTTAGAATTCTCACCAATCCTTGTAAGAAACATTTTTATTTGAGTATCAGATGCATTTTGAGCTTCATCTAAAATAGCAAATGAATTTTTTAAAGTTCTTCCTCGCATAAAGGCTAAAGGTGCAATTTCAATATCCCCTATTTCAATCATTCTTTGAATTTTTTCAAAATGAAATAAATCATATAAAGAGTCGTAAAGAGGTCTTAAATAAGGATCTACTTTTTCTTTCATATCACCTGGTAAAAAACCCAGTCTCTCACCAGCTTCAACAGCAGGTCTTGATAAAATTATTTTTTCTATTTTTTTTTCAAGCAGCATTGTTAGGCCAACTGCTACAGCTAAAAATGTTTTTCCGGTACCTGCTGGTCCTGCAGAAATTACAATATCACTTTGTCTTAATGCTCTTACATATTGTTTTTGTTTTTCTGATCTTGGTATTATAGACTTTTTTGGAGTCTTAATAATATCTGTAATATTTTGATTTTTAACTTTTTCATCAATCATAAATTTGTCGATAGATGATAATATGTCTTTATTTTCTATATTTCCATTATTAATAAATTGATCGGCTAAAAATTGTATTGCATTTTTAACTCTTTCATTTTTTTGTGGTGTCGATTTGATTAATATAGAATTTCCTCTTGAATACAAACTTGTCTCGGTGACTTTCTCTAATTCCTTTAAATTTTTGTTAAATTCTCCAACAACACCTATTAACAAGTCATTATCATGAAAAATTACACTTAATGTATTATTATCAGAGTATACAAACTTTAAATTGTTATCAAAATTTTTCTTAGTACTTATACTCAAATTTTTAAGCTACCTTTTTATTTGATTGTTCTATTACTTCACCAAATAAAGTATTTTGGTTACTGCTTTTAATTTTAATTTTTATAACTTTTCCAATTAAATCATCACTGCCATTAAATAAAACTGATGCCATGTATTCAGATCTACCAAAAAGTTTTAATTTATCTTTCATTCTATTTTCAACTAAAACATTTATCGTTGTATTTTCAAGAGATTTATTTACTTTAATTTGATTATTAAATAGTTTTTGTTGAACAATTTCTAGTCTTTCAAATGATATTTTTTTATCTATTAAAGGTAAGTTTGAAGCAGTGGTTCCAGGTCTTGGGCTAAAAATAAATGAATAAGAATTAATAAATTTTACTTCATCAATGAGTTTTAATGTATCTTTAAAGTCATTTTCTTCTTCACCAGGATAAGAGATGATAAAATCACTTGAAAACTCAATATTCGGATTTATCTTTTTTAATTTATTTAATATTTGTAAATAGTTTTTAATTGTATGTTTTCTATTCATTAATCCTAAAACTTTATCAGATCCACTTTGAACTGGTAAATGGACAAGAGGCATTAATTTTTTTGAAATTTTATATACATCTATCAGATCATCTGTCATATCGTTAGGATGTGATGTCATATAACGTATTCGTTTTAAATCCGATAATTTTTCTAATTCTATAATTAGGTTAGACAAGCGTAATTCTTCAAAATCATATGCATTTACATTTTGGCCCAAAAGAATAATCTCCCTAGAACCACTTTCAACCAACTGTTTAGCCTCCTCTAAAATTTGATTGAATGGTCTAGAAAATTCTGGACCTCTCGTGTAAGGAACTACACAAAAATTACAAAATTTATCACAACCCTCTTGTATTGTTAAAAAAGATGAAATTTTATTTGTTTGATTTTTAATTTTACTTAAATAACCAAATTTACTGACTGCATCAAACTCTGTCTCCTCTTGTCTCTTTTTCTCATTTTGATGATTTAATATTTTATCATTTATTTTATGGTAAGCCTGTGGACCTAAAACTAAATCAATATACGGTTCTCTTTTTAACATCTCCTTATGTTCTGCTTGAGCCACACAACCAGCAACAATTACTAGAGGCTTATTTCTTGATCTAAATATTTTTTTTACTCTTCCAATTTCATGATAAACTTTTTCTTTAGCTTTATCTCTAATGTGACAAGTGTTTAATAAATAACAATTAGCATCTTCATATTTATCAGTTTTTTTGTAACCAATTTTTTTAACAGTATCATATATGCGATTTGAGTCATATTCATTCATCTGGCAACCAAAGGTCTTTATAAATATTTTTTGTTCGATCATTATTTTTTAGTTTCTTTTTTAACACCATAAAGTTCTAGTTTATGGTCGACCAAAGTATAACCATATTTCTCTGCAACATTTTTTTGTAATTTTTCTATCTCTTCATCAACGAATTCGATTATCTCTCCAGTTTTCACATCAATTAAATGATCATGATGACCTTCATTTAATTCTTCATATCTTGCTTTGCCACCCTTAAATTCATGTTTAGCTAAAATTCCAGACTCTTCAAATAATTTTACGGTTCTATAAACAGTTGCAATACTTATTTTAGAATCAATTTTTGAAACACGATTATAAAGTTCATCTACATCTGGGTGATCAGAAGACTCGGACATTACTTTTGCGATAATCCTTCTTTGATCAGTTAGTTTTACTCCTTTTGATAAACATTTTGCTTCTATTGTTTCTGACATAATTAACTTTAACTTGAATAAATCGGATTAATCAAATTTTTTTTAATTTTAAATTTATCACATAAATTGGGGACATTTTCATACTTATTGTTATGAAAATCGCCAAAATCATCAAAACTAAAGCAATAATAATCTATCTTTTTAGCAATAAACATTGCTTTTACTACCGCAAGAGAATTTCTAATTCCCGCAAAACTTCCTGGGCCTCTGTTGACATATAATTTTGAAATTTCATTAATTGTTAAATCATGGTTTTTAATAAAATCGTTAATTAAAATAGTTAATTTTTCATAATTAGTTTTACTATTTGCATGAGTGATACTATAAATATTTTCATTTTTAATGAGCATTAGATATATTTTTTCATTTGCAGCATCAATTATCAAACTATTCATATTATTATTTTTATTAATCATAAATTCTAAAGCAGAAGATAATAATATCAAACAATTTTCTAAAGATCAGGGTGTTTTATCAATTATGTACCATCGATTTGATGAAAATAAGTATCCATCAACAAATATTCAAATGGATATTTTTTTAAAACAAATACAATTAATTAAAGATTTAAATTATGAATTTATTCATCCCGACAATTTTCAAAATAATTTTGATATTCCAAAAAAACAAAAAAAAATACTTTTAACAATTGATGATGCATTTCAATCTTTTTATGATGTAGCATGGCCTTTTCTTAAAAAAAATGAAATTCCATTCATTTTATTTGTTTCAACTGAGCCAGTCGGAAACAAAGGATACATGACATGGAGTCAAATCAATGAAGTAAACACCGAAAACTTTGCAGTTATAGGACATCACTCACATTCTCATGAATATTTAATTGAAAAGAATAATCAAGATTTCATTAATGATATAGAGACTGCTAATCAAATTTTTAATAAAAAAATTGGTTATATTCCTAATTTATTTTCTTATCCTTTTGGGGAATATTCAGAATTTATGAGACAATATATATCAAAAAATTTTGCATATGCTTTTGGCCAACATTCAGGAGTAATTGATGTTAATAAAGAAAAATTCCAACTGCCAAGATTTCCAATAAATGAAAACTATGGTGAGATAGAAAGATTTACTTCAATTATAAAAACTTATCCTCTTGAATATAAAAAATTATTACCAATAGAAAAAAAGTTAAAAAAACTAAATAATCCTCCAACTTTTTCTGTAGAATTTTTTGAGAACCAAAAAAATATTAAAAATATTAATTGTTACTCTAATGAAGGAGATAAATGGGAAAAATCAAACTTAACATTTAATGGTAATACTTTAAATATAAAATTTAGAGAGGCTTTTCTACCAAGAAGAGGTAGAGTCAATTGCTCATTAAAAGATAATGAAAAGTGGAGATGGTTTGGTACCCAGTTTATAATTTCTGATAATTAAATTAAACTTTCTAATTCCAGGCTAGAAGGCAAAAGCTTTGCATTATCAAAATCTTTTAAATTATTTTGCTCAATAATTTTTTTCAAAATTTTAACATATTCTTGACCTGTCTCAGCATATTCATCTAAAAACTGCGAAAGAATGATACTATCTAATTGCTTACCTTCATCTCTTAGCTGTGCTCTTGCTAACCTAAATTCTCTATATGTTTTATGAGTATTTAAATTTCTTTGATATGCTCTTACAGAGGCTTGTAAGACATTGAATTTCATAACTTTGTGTCCTTCATTTTCATCAGACTCTTTAGGTTTTAAACCCTCGCCTGACCAAGTCCATTGACCAAAAAGTGCGTTACCTTCTTGAGCAAATCTTGAAGTCCCCCAACCCGTTTCTTTTGCTGCTTGGGAGAGAGCTAATGATACAGGAATTTCGTCCATCCTTATTTTGAGAGTAGATAGATCTTTTGAGGGAATACCATATTGTTTATATTTCTTATTTAGCCATTTTTTTTCTAAGGCAGTATTATTACTTTTATTAATTATATTAAAAAGTCGTTTTCTATCTAATCGTATATTGTTGTTTTCTTGAAGAATCAAAGGGAGAACGATTTGTATAAAAAACTCTTTTCTTTTTTTAGTATTTTCAATCATCTTGATTTCACGTGGGAAAGAATCAAGAGCAACTGGTTTTACCAATTTATTTTTTCTAATATCGTCCAATTTATAGCCAGTATCCTCATAAAGTTGTAATATAGTAGATGCATCTAATCTTATTGCATCAGTCTCTTTTTCATTCAAACTATAAATATCTACTAACAAATCTCGTTCATCAAATTTTTCGTTACTATCTAATGTTCCATTATTTTTTTTATCTAGAGTGTATGCTAAAACTTTTTTTGAATTATTTCTAAATTCTTTAGTATTTAAAATATTATCATTAGCAAAATTTACTATTAAAGGTAGTGAATAAAATATCAATATAACAAAAAAACTGCTTAAAAAAGTTCTTGCAATAGAACCAAGATTATTTTTATCGATAGTTTCTAAAACTTTATTTTTTTTTAGAAAAATTTTTTTCATAATTAAATAGCTACAACTTCTTTAACTTCAGGTAGATAATGGCACAAGAGATTTTGAACACCTTTTTTAAGAGTCATCGTAGAACTTGGGCATCCAGAGCAACTACCTTGTAATTGAACCATTACAACTCCATCTTTAAATTCTTTAAACTTAATATCTCCACCATCTTTTGCAACAGCGGGTCTTATTTTTTGATCTAAAATTTGAACAATTTTTTTTTCTATTTCTCCAAGGTTTTCATTAACCTCAAAAGGACTTTTGTCTATTACAAACTCTTTACCACTTGAATAAAAATCATTAATTAAAGAAATAACGATATGTTTAATTTCATCCCATGAAGTATCGTCATATTTATTAATCGAAATAAAGTCTTTACTTAAAAAAATTCCTTCAACACCATTGACTGACATCAAATTTTTTATTAATTCATTTTTTACTTCATCTTTTTTTGTAATTTCAAAAGAACCACTATTAGACACTCTTTTGCCTGGCAAAAACTTTAATGAATTAGGATTAGGAGTTGTTTCGGTTTGAACAAACATACCATCTATATAGTCAATTATGGTAAAATTGAAACTTGTTTCAGAAATTTTATTAAAAACCTATAATTTCGTGCATTTTTTTTAATTTCTTTACTGCAGAAACATTGGCTTTTTCTTGACCCTCCAAAAGTATCTTATCTAAAAAGTTTTTATCATCAATCAATCTTCTTATTTCTGACGAGATAGGTTCTATCTTTTCAACTAAAACTTGAGAGAGCTTTTCTTTAAATTCTGAAAAATTTTTACCTTTAAATTCATTAACTGATTTATCTAATGATGTATCTGTTATACTGGAATAAATTCCCAGAAGATTTTTTGCCTCAGGTCTACCAACTAATTCATCAATGCTAGCAGGTAGAGGTAGTGGGTCTGTTTTAGCTTTTTTAATTTTATTTATTATGATGTCCTTATCATCTGTCAAATTTATTCTACTTAAATCTGATAATTCAGACTTACTCATTTTTTTTGATCCATCTTTAAGACTCATTATTCTTGCAAATTGTTTTTGAATAAGTGGCTCTGGAACTTTAAAAAAATCATCAGCATTAAAATCATTATTAAATTTTTGAGCAATATCTCTACACAATTCTAAATGTTGTTTTTGATCTTCACCAACCGGTACATGTGTTGTGTCATAAAGTAAAATATCTGCTGCCATTAATATTGGATAAGAATAAAGTCCAATATTCGCTTTTTCCTTATCTTTACCCGCTTTTTCCTTAAATTGTGTCATTCGATTTAACCAACCCATTCTTGCGACACAACTTAATAACCATGCAGTTTCTGAATGTGCAGAGACAGTGGATTGATTAAATATAATACTTTTTTTAGGATTAATCCCACAGGCAACAAAGGTAGCTACTGTTTCTCTAATGTTATCCCTAAGTTTTTTTGGATCTTGTTTTACGGTAATTGCGTGCAAATCTACTACACAAAAAATACAATTATTTTTAACATCATTGTTCAATTCAACAAAATTTTTAATTGCTCCTAAATAGTTTCCTAAATGTAAATTGCCTGTTGGTTGTACTCCTGAAAATATTTTTTTTTCCATTATTAATACTTTAATTTAATATCTTCTAATTGGAAAGCTTTGATCAAATAGGATACTAGTAAATAAAAACATGCTCCCAAAACAACTGATAAAATTAGATAAAAAGATTTAAGAGCTTGATCAAAAATTAGTTGATCTTCAAATATAATCATTAAATAATTGAAAAAAACTCCCATAAATACCGAGGAAAAAATAATCTTAAAAAAACGACTTATAAAAATATCATTGAAACTGAACAAATTTCTTTTTCGCAGAATTAAAAATAAAATAATAGTGTTAAACCATGAAGAAATACTAGTTGCTATAGGAATAATTATAAAACCAATTGATCTAAAAAAATAAACACTTATTAAAATATTTAGTAGAACTGAAACTAGAGAAATGTAAAATGGGGTTTTGGTATCATGATTGGCAAAAAAGAAATTTGAAAAAACCTTTATAATTGCAAAAGCTGGTAGACCTAGACTAAAATAATATAAAGCTTTAGATGTATTTAAAACAGAAATTTCATCAAACTGCCCATATCCAAAGAGAGCTGAGGTAATTTCCTTAGATCCTATCAATAAAGCTATAGAAGCAGGCAAACTTAAAAATAAACTTAGCTCCAATGCTTTATTTTGAATTAAGTCAATTTTTTTTATATTTTTTTGACTTATGTGTTTTGATAATTGAGGAAGTATAACTACTCCAATTGCTATTCCAGCTATTGCTAAATTAATTTGGTAAATTCTATCAGCATAATAAAGATAAGAAACAGCACTTGCTTGAAATGAGGCAATAATTGTTCCAATTAGAATATTAATTTGGGTAACACCAGATGAAAAAATACTTGGAAGTAGTTTGTTAAAAAAAAATTTTACTCTAGTAGATATTTTAAATTTAATATTAAATTTCAGTAAAAAATATTTTTTAACAAAAAAATATAAAAACAAGAGTTGTAACAATCCAGCAAATGATACACCATAAGATAAAAGGTAAACTAAACTATCATCTAAAAACTTATTAGATAATAAAATGATAATTAGTATAACATTTAAAATTATAGGAGCTGCAGCAGACTCGGCAAACCTATTATGAGAATTTAGTATTGCTGAGAAAAAAGAGGCTAAAGAGATAAGTAGTAAAAATGGAAATGTTATTCTTGTAAGATCAATTGCAAGTTTCATTTTTTCATTTTCTTCAACAAATCCTGGAGCAATTAAAGAAACAAATGCAGGCATAAATATTTGTGCTAGTAAAACTAAAATTAACAAAATTAAAAAAAGTAAATTAAATACTTCATTAGCAAATTTATTTGAGTTATTTTTTCCTTTCGTGAGTTGTGAAGAATAACTAGGTACAAAAGCAGCATTAAATGTACCTTCAGAAAACAATCTTCTAAAAGTATTTGGAATTCTGAAAGCTACAAAAAAAACATCTGCCAAAAAACTAGTCCCTAAAAAAATAGCAATTAAAATATCTCTTAAATAACCTAGTAATCTACTGATTATTGTAAAAAAACTAAAAGTCCCAGTTGACTTAATTAAGTTCATAAATCATATTAGTCTTAATTTTACCCCATTTGTACATCTA
>MDSV01096431.1_pt1 | contig 11612 bp, 14 predicted proteins | sample 810851 | NCBI WGS metagenome assembly MDSV01 (sample SAMN05326640, study PRJNA326480) | marine metagenome | isolation source: seawater | place: Atlantic Ocean: North East | collected 2012 | reverse complement strand
TGTCACATGTCAAAAGAAAGTCTATTAAGCATATAGCTTAATGGATCAAGAAATTTTAAATTCTTACTCAAGACTCAATGATTTAAATGTTTCACGTGAAACATTTTTAGACTTTGAAAACTATATATCCATGATTTTAGAAAAAAATGAAAAAATCAATATAATTAGCCAAAAAACAGCATCAAAAAAAGTTATAATCGAGCGCCATATAATAGATTCAGCACAAATTATTGATTTTGTTGATTTAAATAGTAATACAACCACAGATTTAGGATCAGGAGGGGGTCTTCCTGGAATTATTGTAGCTATTTTGCTAAAAAATATGAAAAATAATATGAATGTGCACCTTTATGAAAAAAGCTATCATAAGAGCCATTTTTTAAAAGAAGTTTCAAATAAATTAAATTTAAATACAAAAGTTTTTCAAAAGGATATTTTTGAAATTAAAAATTTAGAAACAGGGACGATAATGTCGAGAGCATTCAAACCAATGCCAGTAATTTTGGATTTAGTATATGAAAATTTTTCTAAATTTAAAAATCTAATTTTTTTCATGGGTGAGAGTGGAAAAAAAGTTTTTGAAAAATCTAAAAAAAATTGGGAGCTTGAGTACACAGAAAAAAAAAGCTTAACGAATAAAAATTCATTTTTGATAAATATTAAAAAAATTAAAAAGAAAAATTAAATGCAAATTATTTCTGTAATAAATCAAAAGGGTGGAGTAGGAAAAACAACAACAGTAATAAATCTCGCAGCTGGATTATCTCAAATTAATAAAAAAATTTTAGTAATTGATCTAGATCCACAAGGAAATGCAACAACAGGTCTAGGATTATCTAATATGGATAGTTCAAGCAAAACAATTTATGGAGTACTGAATGGAACTAGAGAAATCGGAGAAGTAATTAAAAAAACACAGTTTGAAAACTTAGATATTATTACATCTAATGTAGATTTATCAGGGTTAGAGGTTGAAACAGCTGATGATGGCAATAGGGCCTTCATATTGAAGACGAAATTAGCCCTATATTTAAACAATTCTAGAGCATCTTACGATTATATCCTAATTGACTGCCCACCATCGTTGAGTTTATTGACAGTGATGGCACTTGTTAGCTCAAACTCACTATTAGTACCTCTACAGACTGAATTTTTTGCTCTTGAAGGTCTAACACAATTGATGAAAACGATCGAAAGAATAAAAGTAAATTTAAATCCAGATTTAAAAATCAGAGGAATTCTTTTAACAATGTATGACAAGCGAAATAAGCTTTCATCACAAGTTGAAAAAGAAGCAAGAGATTATTTTAGTGAAAAAGTTTATTCCACAGTAATACCAAGAAATGTAAGATTATCTGAAGCTCCATCTCATGGAATGCCAGTTTTAATTTATGATAAATCTTGTCCTGGTAGCAAATCATATTTCACTTTTACTGATGAATTTATAAATCAAGAGTCTACATTTGGGAGCGCTGCATAATGGATAAGATTAAAAAAGGTTTAGGACGGGGTTTATCCTCGTTGATAGGTGAAACAAAAGTGGAATATAAGAAAAATCAATTATCAGTTAATGATTTAGTACCAAATAAATATCAACCAAGAAAAATTTTCGATGAAGTTACTTTAGAAGATTTGACAAATTCTATAAAGGAAAGAGGAGTTATACAGCCAATCATAGTAAGAAAATCTAATGACAATGATTCAAAATACGAAATTATAGCAGGAGAGAGAAGGTGGTTAGCTGCTCAAAAAGCTGGTCTTAATAATGTGCCGGTAGTAATTACAGAAGCAGATGATTTAAAATCTCTAGAATTTGCAATAGTAGAGAACGTACAAAGACACGATTTAAATTCCCTCGAAGAGGCTCAGGGATATAAACGTTTGATTGATGAATTTTCCTATGATCAAGAAAAAGTATCAAAATTTATTGGTAAAAGCAGAAGTCATATTACAAATTCATTAAGATTGTTGACGCTTCCAGATGACGTAATGCGGTTAATCGAAAAACAAAGACTTTCAGCTGGCCATGCAAAAATTTTAGTTGGTTTAGAAAATGCCTCTTTTGTTGCAAATAAAATTATTGAAAAAAAACTATCAGTACGTCAATCTGAAAAATTTGTAAAAATCTTTAAAACAACAAAAAATAAATTAAAAGTTAAAAAAGATCCAAACATCAGAGAATTAGAAAATTCATTATCTGAAAAAATAGGATTGAATGTGGCCATTAAAAGCAATAAACAAAATAAAGGTACTATTACTTTTTCGTATAAAGAAATCGATCAGTTAAATAAAATTATAGAAATAATTAAATTAAATTATTAGATTTTTCTAATCTTTCTAAAATGAAATTATTAATAATATGATTTGATATTGCCGAATTTTTTTTAATTGTTAATTCTAAATTGTTTATTTTTTTTATTAAAAGCCTAATTTCTTTCTCAGACCATACCATTAATTGTTGTTTAATAATCTCCTTATCTTTCCAAAATATAGGTGGTTTATAGGATGATACTACTTGCTCTATATTTTTATTAATTATTGTCTCTTTTTTAAGTTTTTTTAATCTTTTTAATTTATACAAAAATGATTTTAAAATTAGAATATTGTCTTCTATTGAATTGTTATTTTCATTTAAAATATTTATAGTTTTCTTTTTGTTTTTAGCAAGACATTGATCTGTTAACTCTGATATTTTATAATTTTCTGCTGAGCTTGTGATTTTTATAAGTTCCTCAATTTCAATAGATTGTTTATTTTGACTAAAAGATTTTATTTTTTTCAACTCATTTTTAAGATTTATTCTACTTCCTTTTGTTTTTTCTAAAATATAATTTATATTTTGATTGGAAATTTTAATTTTGTTATGTTTAAAAAAGTTTTCAGCTAGAAGATGTAAATTTTGATAATTATCTTCATAAAATGGAATTATTATTAGATTCTTATTTCTCTCAAAGTAATTTCTTAGCTTTGATTTCTTTTCTAATATTTCTGATTTTAATATAATTCTTACATCGTCATTTTTTTTTTCTAACAATTCTTCTACTAATTCGAATAATTTATCTGTAACCCGATTAATTATTATTAATTTATCTTGCTCAAAAAAAGATTTATTAAATAAGCTTTCTTTGAAACTATCTTTATTTGATAAAATTTCTGCTTCTTCGTAATTGTACAAATTTTTAGAAAAAAAAGGCTTTATGTTTTTGTCTATGGTTTCGTTAATTAAATCAATATTTTGACCATAAAAGAGATAGATATTTATTTTTTTTTTGATGTAATTTTTTAATTCAAAAGATTTAATTATCATTATGAATTTAAATAAATAATAATCTCAGTGATGACATTATTGATAAGATCTTTTTTAATAGAACTTTGATACTCTACTAACTCAAATTTGTTTTCTTTATTATTGTAAGAAAATTCTTTGTAAAAATTTTTATTTTGAATAATATTATCATTCGAATTTCTAATTTCTAAATTAATATTCACAATAGTTTTAAATGATCTTACTTGTCCTTTTGCATTTTTTGAAGCTTGCTCGATTTGATAAGAGGTAGTAATTAATAACTTGTCTAGACTTTTATTTTCACTATTTTCTTTGAATATAAGTGAATTTGTAATTTGTCTATTTATATCTTTATCACCTTCAAAAATAATTTTTTGAAATTCAAAATTCTCAAGATTTTTATTAATATAAACTGGTTGATAACCGCAGCTTGAAAGAAAGAAAAATAGAACTAAAATTATTTTATTCATTGTTTAATTATAAAGTTAATTAATCTATCTTTAATATATATTGTTTTAATTAAATCTCCATTGTCTAAATATTTTGATATTAGTAGTTTTTCTTTTATTAAATCAACAAGTTCTTTTTGATCTAAATTTTCTTCGATTGAAATAGTATTTCTTTTTTTTCCATTAACTTGAATTACAATCAAATTTTTATCTTTAATCAAATATTTATCATTTATTTTAGGCCAACTGAAATTTTCTTTAGTATTAAATTTAGCTAAACATTCATTCGCAAAATGTGGTATAACAGGTGACATTATAATTAAAATTTTTTCAAAACTATTTTTTAGATTTTTAAAGTTTTTGTTTTCTTCAGAAATTTTTCTAAAAAAAGAATATATTTCATGAAATACTGCTATAATTACGTTGTATCTAAATTTTTCTAACGCATTATTAATTTTACTAATGGCTTGATTGGTAAATACTTCAATCTCATTGTTATCTTCAGAATGTTTTAATTTTGAAAGTTCATTAATTTTGTCAGTTAAATCCCATAATTTTTGAACAAATTTGAAAGAAGACAACATGCCTTCATCCGACCACTGAACATCTCTCTCAGGAGGACTGTCAGCTAGAATAAAACATCTTACTGAGTCAGCTCCATACATATCAATTATATTTTGAGGATCTATCGTATTTTTTTTTGACTTAGACATTGACTCTGATGGACCTACAATTACTTTTTTTGAAGGATCTTTTTTAAGAAAATATTTTTTTCCATCGTTTGTGGCTACTGCTTCTGGACTCAACCAATTATTTTTCTCATCTTTATAAGTTTCATGACACACCATTCCTTGAGTAAATAGTCCTTTAAAAGGTTCTTTAAAATTTAATTTTTCATTTTTCATGCTAATTGCTCTCATAAAAAATCTTGAATACAATAAATGTAAAATAGCATGCTCAACACCACCAATATATTGATCAACTGGCATCCAATAATCTATATCATCCTTATTAAAGGGGTTATCATTATCTTTTGGTGAGCAAAATCTTAAATAATACCAAGAGGAGTCAACAAAAGTATCTAGAGTATCAGTTTCTCTTACACATTGTTTTCCATTAATAGTAATATTTTTCCATTCATCATCGGCATCTAATGGATTACCATTTGTGTTTATATTAATATTGTCAGGAAGTATCACGGGTAAGTCTTTCTCAGGTATTTTTACTATTTCATTATTCTGGTTGTATGCAATAGGTATGGGGCATCCCCAATATCTTTGTCTTGATATACCCCAGTCTTTAAGTCTAAAATTTACTTTTCTTTTTCCAAGATTTTTGCTTTCGATAATGTCGATTGTTTTATTAATTGACTCCTCTGGAACTTTAGCTCCATTTAAAAATTTTGAGTTAATAATAAATCCTTCTCCAGTATAAGCTTCTTCTTTTACCGTATAAGAATCGTCTCTATCTTTGGGTCTGACAACTGTTTTTATCTCAAGATTATATTTTTTTGCAAAATCAAAATCTCTTTGATCATGTGCAGGGCAACCAAAAACAGCACCTAATCCGTAGTCCATAAGAACAAAATTTGCAAAATAAACTGGAACTTTATTATTATCATCGAATGGATTTTTAGCATATAAGCCCGTTTCAAATCCGATTTTTGGTGCTTGTGCTATTGACTCTTCTGTAGTCCCAGAAGTCGAACACTTTTTTTTAAAATCTAAAAATTTTTTATTTTCAGAGTAAAATTTGGAGATTGGATGATCGATAGATAAAGCAATAAAAGATAATCCAAAAAGAGTATCTGGTCGGGTAGTATAACAACTTATAGTTTTTATGTTTTCTGAACCCTCAATTTTAAAATCAATTTCACAACCATAAGATTTTCCAATCCAATTTTTTTGCATTGTCTTTACCTTATCGGGCCATTCATCTAAAAATTCTAAGTCTTTCAATAATTCATCAGAAAATTTTGAAATTTTAAAAAACCATTGATTAAGTTTTTTCCTTTCAACTATTGCGCCAGATCGCCAACCTTTACCATCAATAACTTGCTCATTGGCAAGAACTGTTTTATCTATAGGGTCCCAATTAACATAGCTATCTTTTCTGTAAACTAATCCTTTGTCAAAAAGTTCTAAAAAGATTTTTTGTTGTTGTTTATAGTAATCTTTGGAACACGTAGATATTTCTCTATCCCAGTCAATAGAAAGTCCCAATTTTAAAAGCTGAGATTTCATAACTTTAATATTTTTTTCAGTCCACTCTTTTGGACTTATATTATTTTCTTTAGCAGCATTTTCTGCTGGCATACCAAAGGAATCCCATCCCATTGGATGTAGAACATTGTAATCCTGTAAGCCTTTGTAACGAGAAAGAACATCTCCAATTGTATAGTTTCTAACATGCCCCATATGGATTTTTCCAGATGGATATGGAAACATTTCTAAGCAATAAAATTTTTTTTTTTTTTTATTTTTTTTTGAAGAAAATATTTTGTTTTGAGACCAAATTTTTTGCCACTTATCTTCAATTATTTTAAAATTATATCTATTCACTTTTAATAAATTTTTATAGATTAATTATTCAAAATAGATGAAACTAATCATCTTGGTGTTTTTTTAATTTTTCTTTTTGCTGCCTTTTTATCCTGTTTGTATTTTGATGCTTTAGTTAAAATTGTAGATATTAATTTATTTTTGATTTCGGGGTTGTCCTCGTTGATAATGCACTCATTAATGTTCACGCATTTTTTTGTATAAACTTTCACGTTTAGTGCATCTGACCTAATTTCATTAGTTAAAAATCTCACACTTATCTTGATATAATCCTCATAATTATTATTTTCATTATACCAATCGGTTATTAATATACCCCCACCATAGTCAGCAGAAATTAATGGCATAAAATCTAAGGTATCTAAACTCGCCCTCCATAGCTCATTAGATGTTGCAAAATCGAAAGTACCCCCACCTTTATCATTATCAAAAAGTCTAAAACCACGACCTTCATCAATGTTCTTTTGAACTCTTTCTTTTGGGTCGGGAGGAAATTCTCTAGCGTCTGTTGGTCTGTAAATTCCACATGAGTTAAGATGAAATATAACTGCTATTAAAAAAGATATTTTTACTATTAATCTGGCTAAAATCATAAATCTAGGATATTTCTATATTATAAACCTAAAAAATATAGTATTTTTAAGCTAAATAATAAGTTGTGATATAATTACAACACTATTGAGATTTATGTTAATTTAGGAGAAATTTACCAACATAATATTTCCAATTCTAATATTTTATCCCTGTTTATAATTATAAAACAAATAGGAGAATATATATGAACAATTTAAAGAAAATAGGTTTAACAGCTCTAGCTGGATCCCTAGTTGCTACTTCTGCTTACGCAGGTGCACTTTCGGTTTCTGGTTCAGCAGGTGTTAAATATCAATCAAAGTCAGGATCTTCAGGTACTGCTTCAGTACAGGGAAACCCTTACTCTGATAGTAATGGTATTACTTTTTCTGGATCTGGTGACTTAGACAACGGAATGACTGTTGGCTATTCATATACAATGACTGATGCTGCATTCTCAACTTCGAATGTAACATTAGACATGGGTGATTCAGGTAAGTTAGCATTCGGTCATGACTCAGCACACGGTGGTATTGATACAATTAAAGATAAAATGCCAACTGCTGGTGAAGAGGTATGGGATGATCATGGAACTGGTGATGATGCTGGTGTAACTGATCTAGGTGCTGATCCATCTTTATACTACTCAATTAACATGTCTGGTATGACAGCTTCAGCTTCTTACTCAAGAACAGGTACTGGTACAGATTCATCTGTAGCTTTAGTTGCTAGTGAGTTAGTTGATGGTGCAACATTCGGTATTGGTACAGGTACAAATGTTACTGGTACGTCTGGAACTGAAGATGACTTAACGACTGTGTTTGCAACATATGCATCTGGTCCAATGACTTTTGGTGTTCAATTATCAGAAATTGATAAAACAGCAGTAAATACTGATATAGACAGAGAAGCTGCTGCAATATCTTTTGCAGTTAATGAAAACCTAAGTATTTCATATGGTATATCAACAGTAGAATACGAAGATACTACTAAAGTTGATGCTGAAAGTACTGGTGTTTCTGCTTCATACACTATGGGTGGAATCACAATTGGTGCAGTTAATAATAAAACTGACTCTTTTGGTGGAGCATCTGGAACAGACAGAGAGTTTACAGAAGTTTCATTATCATTTGCGTTTTAATTAAAACGTAAATTAAAATTTAAAACGGCCTAAGTTTACTTAGGCCGTTTTTTTTTGCCCAACTCATTGAGGCAAATCCACTTGAGTTTAATAGTTTCATTTTTTTATAGTTTTTTTGGTTAATACCACCTAAAGCGATATAATTTATTTGAGTATTTAATGCCATCAAATTAAACTTAATTATTCCTAAAAATTTTTTAGATTTTTTAACTTGAAAAATTGGACATAAAAAAATTTCGTTGCACTTTTGTTTTTGTTTTAAAATAATTTCAGCATAGTTATGAGCTGAACCAACGATCTTAAATTTTTTTGGTAAACTATAAGTTTGAGCATAATTTATTTTTTTGTTAAAAGAAGGAATATAGACACCATTTAATCCTAATTTTACTGCCAGTTTAATATTATTCGATATATAGATGTCATTTCCAGATTTTTTGCTGAATTGCTTTAATTTGATAATATTATCTAAGTGATTATCGTTATTATAGTTTCTATAAATAATACTTATATTCTTACTTAATTTTGATAATTCTGATAAATTAAAATCATTAACAAAACAGTAAATTTTAGGTAAATTTTTTTGCATAAAAGTATTAACAATCTAACTTTAATAAATAATCAGATAAAGGCTAAATTTGGAAAAATTGAAAATTTAAATATTATAGCTGTAAGCAAAACGTTTCCTGTAAACGAAATTGAACCACTTATTAACAATGGCCATATTCATTTTGGTGAAAATAAAGTTCAAGAAGCTATTGAAAAATGGGTAGATATAAAAAAATTACACAAAAATCTGAGCCTTCATATGATAGGAAAATTACAAACAAATAAAGCAAAACATGCAGTATTGTTATTTGATTATATACATTCCCTCGATAGCATTAAATTAGCTCAAAAAATATCAATAGAACAAAAAAAAATAAATAAGAAAATAAAAATATTTATTCAAATAAATATTGGGATGGAGAAACAAAAAAACGGAATAGATAAAAAAAATCTTAAAGATTTTTATGATAAATGTATCAATGATTTTGATCTAGATATCATTGGATTGATGTGTATACCACCTAATGATGGATCTAAAATATCTTATTTTAAAGAAATGTTGGAACTTAATAAGTCATTAGGCCTCAAAGATTTAAGCTTAGGTATGTCTTCAGATTATTTAGATGCTATAAACTACGGATCTACCTTTATAAGAATTGGGTCTAAAATTTTTGGCAATAGATCCTAAAGAATTTTAATTTTGGTTTTTTTATTGATTAGCTTTAATATTATCAGCATATCGTTTTTTTTTATTGCAACACAACCTTGGGTTTTTTTATAATTTTCTGTAAGATGTAAAAATATTGCACTACCTTTATTTTTAATTGGATTTGAGGTGTTATATTGAATAGGAATTAAAAGATCATAATTTTTATCTTTTCTAAATAATTTTTCAAATTTAACTGCTTTATCTGTCATAATTAATTTGTTGTAATATTTGCTATTTACATCATCGCACCATCTAAAGTTTTTTTTTATTTGTACTTTTCTTATTTTTGTCTGAGGTTCGGATAATCTATCTTTTCTAAAGAATATAGGGCCAAGGGCAAATATTCCCTTAGGTGTTTTTTTATCACCTTCAATTTTGTTTGATGTAACTCCATTTTTCCCAATAGAACATTTGAATTTAAATTCATCATATAAAAGTGTATTCTTATTTTTGATTATTATTTGCATTTAAAAATTATGAATTCTAAAAATTTATTTATATATAATTCTATTGAATTATTTGAGATTTTAAACGAAATAAAAGAACATTTAAATTTTGAAATAGATTATATAAATCAAAATAAATTAAAAAAAATAGACTTTACTAAATATAGTAATTATTTAATAATTAATGTAGGTGGAGGTGAAAATATTAAAAATTGTATAATTATTAATGACTTACCACTAAAAATTAACAAAATAATTGAAATAATTAATTTACGATTTTTAAGAAATCAATTTAACACTCAATCCGAAGTAAAAATTGGCAAATATTTTTTAGATTTGAACTCTAGGAAAATTAATTTTGAACAAATAGACTTAGATCTTACTGAAAAAGAATGTGATTTGATATTATTTATTCATACTAATAAAAAGGTAAATTTAAAAACACTTCAAAAAAATGTATGGCATTATTCGTCTGATCTTGAAACACACACAGTTGAAACACATATTTATCGACTAAGAAAAAAAATGTTTGAGAATTTTAATGACGATAGTTTTATAAAATTTGATAAAAAAGGTTATTTTTTGGAATGAAAAAAAATTTAATTGCAAAAAGTTTATCAAATAAAAGGTATGGACAGAAAATTATAAAACCTAAAAAGGGAAAAGGAAGTTTTAAAAGAAAAAAAACTAAATTCTAGCTCCTATTTTTTGTATAACCTTTGAAGATAATTCTGTTCCTTTAGATAAACATTCATCAACTGATGAATTATTAATTAATCCATGCAAATAACCTGCTGCAAATAAATCCCCAGCTCCAGTCAAATCTTTAATTACTAAGTTTTTTTTTGCTGCACATTCTTTTATTTCATCACCATTAATAGAAATTGCTCCTTTATTACCTCTAGTAATAACAATATTTTTTTTTATTTGTTTGCAAAAAATTATTGTGTCATCAAATGATTTTGAGTTTGTAAGACTTAAAATTTCTTGCTCATTTGCAAAAATAATATCTAATTTATTTTTCACTAAATCTAAAAAATGTGTTTTATGTCTTTCTACACAAAATAGATCAGATAATGACATGGCAACTTTATTTGAATGTATTATAGCTTTATCAAATGCTTTTTTTGGTTCACCTTCGTCCCATAGATACCCTTCAAGGAAAACAATATCTGCACTTTTTATTTGTTGTTCGTCTACATCATTGTCGCTTATTTTTCCAGCAGTACCCAAAAAAGTACACATAGTTCTCTCAGAGTCTGGAGTAATTAAAATTAAACAGGAACCAGTGGGAATAGGCTCAGATTTTTTTTTATATAAATAAGCAACATTTTCTTTTTTAAGACCTTCTTCGTATTTTCTTCCTAATACGTCATCATTTACTTTTCCTATAAAACCAACTTTATTTCCTAATTGTGATAAGCCAACCATTGAATTAGCCACTGATCCACCTGAAACAGTTTCCTCTATTTTTAAGGATAATAATATTTTACTAAATTCAGATTCATCTACTAATTTCATTGTACTTTTTGTTAGTGAATTTTGGGTCAAAAATTCATCTGACACTTTACATAAAACGTCAACTATAGCATTTCCAATTCCTAATATTTTCATTATGGTTTTTTTGTAATAAAAGTTTTTTTTCTATTAGGATAACAAGAGGTACAAATTTTACAACTTATTCCATAACAATTTCTAGCTTTGCAATATTCTCTTCCATAATAAATAATTTGCAGATGAAGTTTATTCCAGCTTTTTTTTGGAAATAATCTTTTTAAATCTAGTTCTGTTTGAACAACATTTTTGCCATTTGTTAACCCCCATCTTTGAGAAAGTCTATGAATATGGGTATCAACTGGAAATGCAGGATATCCAAAGCCTTGAGACATAACAACACTTGC
>MDSV01197479.1_pt1 | contig 11614 bp, 9 predicted proteins | sample 810851 | NCBI WGS metagenome assembly MDSV01 (sample SAMN05326640, study PRJNA326480) | marine metagenome | isolation source: seawater | place: Atlantic Ocean: North East | collected 2012 | reverse complement strand
CAAAAAATCATTGTGAGGATATTCATGTGAAGCGTAGCGTTCAAAATCTCCATACATGTAAAGTGAGTCGATTTGTTGCACCCATTGCGTACTGTTACCTGCCATAGTATAGACTTCAAGACCTGAATAGCCAACCGATTGGCCGCCAGGGTGGTACATAACTAGCATGCTAATTCCATCAATGTCTGAGACCTCTTGTAATTCATATTCAAACTCAAATGCTGTTGATTCTCCAGTTCGATAACGGTAAGTGCATATGCCACCATTGATTACCAAATCCATATCTGAATACGAGCCATCTTCTCTATTCGGCTCATAAGCGCGCATTGCTGTTTCAGATGCGGTATAAAGTGGCACTGTAACAGGATAATTCACGCTTTCATCACACCAACGGTCTGGCATTTCATAATCATACCATTCATCAAAATCATCCCACATAAAAATATCAGATACAATAACAAAACCAAACATCAAAAAAATGATGATTGGGAATAAGGCAACCGTTCGTAAAACTCTAGATGAGTTATTTTCTTGTTCAACATTAAAGTTCGATGAACCGGGGTCTTGATACTGTATTTTGCCCGACCGTCTACTTGTTTTACCTGTTGGCAGGCCTAGTAAATTTGTTAATTTCGCCCTATTATTATGACCTAAACTGCCACGCGAATATAACTCTCCGCCCGAAGAATCGATTATTCTAAAATGATAATTTGTGGTTGAAGTTCTATTACCATCTGAATCGGTAGAATAACTCACTTCTTCCCAGTGTTGTATTTTATCGCCGGATTGCTTTTGATAAATGAAATCTACAGATTGCGATTTGTACCAAACAAAAGTAGAATCATTTGGGTAATAGTCTATTTTTGTATGCATGGAGAAAGCAATCGCCAATCCAATAAATGAGACGAAACCGAGGAGTAGCAATGGAAGAATAGCCCCGCTAAATAGTGAAATTAATGCGCAAACGAGGCCCCCTCCGCCAACAATAATAGACGCTATGTTTGGGAAATGGTACGTCTCTTTAGGTCCTGATTGTTCTAATTGTTGAATATCTATTGCCCTCATTTGAAGGATTCTTTGCGGCGTGGAAATTTCGTCATTTGTAGTGGTTTGCGACCAAATGTTGTCCGAAGCATTTGCTTTTTCGCTAGGGATTGCCTCTGGAATTATTGACTCAAGGTAATCCATGGCCTGCCCTATATCGCCTCTTTGTTGGTGGATTATGTTGCCGTCTTGCCAATGTTCAATCTCGGCTGTTTGGACACTCATCTGAAAAAATCTGTTTCCTGGAGCCAGTTCTATTATCCAATATTCTTTGGCTTTGAGAATTAAATTAATGGCTTGCTCGGACAACTGATTAGAACTTTCCAACGGGAGCTCTATTTTGTTCCCGTCGACATCAATCACCAGTGGGTTGCTAAACAGTATTACATCAGAATGAGGTTTAGTTGCTTTATTTTCCACTGAAGAGGAGTCTTTTTCAACTAAAGGAATAGGTTGTGATGAAGTTTCTTTATCGCCGACTTTAACGTCCCAAAAATTAGTTGACATGCTCTTATCCCTCGTTTTGTGGTTCTTTTGGTTTGTCCCGACTATGTGCTAAATTAACCGTGTATACTGCAGTGTTTCAGGTGTAAAATCAGTGCTCTTTTATCGGCTTTTGTTAAATGCTGATGAAATAGTTTGGAAGGTCCTCCTTAGCATACCAACAAGTAGTAGAATGCCAATCAGGGGAAATGGGAAGATGCAGCAAACCCAAAAGTCAACACCGGAAAAGCCAGTTTCTAGAACTGATTCATACGGATTATCTGGATTGACGTATACAGTTATTTCTTGGCCGGCAGGGTATTCTTCATCTGCCTCTCCAGTCCATGATGAGCATGAGTTGTCTTTGCTAAAACTAACTACATCTCCATTGTATGTATTATTGTCATAAGTATAGTCATAGTTAACCCACAGGCAATAAGTTGTGTCACCTTCACTACCAGTTGATTCATATACACCACTATCAATTATCACTCCATTGGTTGGCTCCCAATCTGTTGTACCTAAATCGGCAAGTACTGGTCCGCCGAGGAAAAAGAGCACAAGAAATGACACGCCACACCAGATTCCAGTGAATGCCCATCCCCCAAACAAGCCAGCAGCAGTTTGGGTTGGACTGAGTTGAATAACATCATTTGATTCTGTTTCATCGGATTTTTCTGAAACCTTAGAAGGTTCTTTCCGGCTTCTACCTGATGGTTCAGTTTCGGAAAGCTTAGTGTCCCAAAAATTATCAGACATTGGACAATCCTGTCGCTGTCTTCTTTTGTGGCTTTGCCCTACATATTTGATTAATTTGGTTTAATCAAGGTTCAGTAGTTGGGTCCCAGCCTGAGACATAATTGCATTCGAGGGTTTTTATTGCCTCATATTGACTAGAAATGTCTACATTTAATGATTGAATATTTTCTAATATACGATTTGGGTTACTTGACTTTGGAATAGTGATACAGCCTTCATCATAACAGAATTTTATTGCGACTTGGGCGGGGGTGCATCCTAGTTTCTCAGCAATCATACCAAGTTGTGGATCGTCAACTTTATGGCCTCTTGCCAACGGAGAATATGCCATTACCCTAGCACCAGCAGCCTCAGTTGCTTGTTTTAGATGGGGGCGCTGAAGCCATGGATTGAATTCAATTTGATTGACACTCGGCATGTATTTTGCATAACCTTTCATCGCCTCTAAATGGGCAGCGCCATAATTAGAGACTCCAATGGCTTTGACCCAGCCTTGCTCCAAACAGTACTCCATTGCTTGCCATACAGGTGCACGATGGCCCGGGTTTTCTGGTGGTGCGTGTACCAGATATAGGTCGATATAATCCATATCAAGTAGCTCTAATGATTTCTTGCAATGCTCGATTGTCTCTTCATAACCAGTTGCATGACCACGGCGTAACTTAGTGGTAATGAATACAGCTTCACGGCCAACTCCACTTTCTCGAATAGCTTCTCCAACCTCATGTTCGTTATCATACGCTCGGGCAGTGTCAATATGGGTATAACCCGCTTCAAGTGCCTTTAATATTGCATTTTTACATTCCCCGTCATTAGACATAAGGAATACTCCTAACCCAAACTGAGGTATCTCGTGTTCATAAACAGTTTCGCCATTCGGCACAGTGTGACTAATTCGCATCGGTTAGTGGTACAGTTGGGGGTTGATGAACTGCTCTATTGCTCTTCATCTGACCATGAGCGTCGCATTACCATTCCAGTAATCTCGCCCGCTTCAAAAGCCTCAATATCATGATCGACGATAAGGTGTTTCACAAATTCATGCTGGAAAATTAATTCATTACATTTTGGACATTCAAACTGCCTAGCTTTACGAAATCCAGCAAATTCAAGTCTACCTTCCTTGGTTGTTAATCTACGTCCTGTGCGTAACAATACCGAAACAAATACAAAAACAAATAGAACAATAAAGCATCCAAAGCCCATGAATACACCTGAAGGTGCTGGGTTTTGTTCTAATTTTAGATTTTGAAATACTTTGTTATCTGGCGAAATCTGTGCTTGCTCAAGGTCGATAATATGTGAAAAATTCTCGCCCTTTAGATTGAGGATTATATCTAAACCATTTTCTTCATCATCTACATCAATTGCCACGGTGAAATCTCCGTAAGCGTCAGTCATTGCTTTAGTACCTCTATACTGATAACACTGATAATTTCCCGGTTCGCATTCAACATATACATAGTCAAGGGACACCGGGGTATTATCAGCATATGTTGCCTTGCCGGAAATTCGATAAGTCTCAGCACTAGCTATCGGGCTCAACAATAAAATTGCGACTAAGCAGTAACAGTATATTCTATTCATAGTAATCCTTCAAAATAAATAATCATTAATCACTTACAACGAATTGGATGTTTTGGCTCGTATAATCGGCGTGATTTACGAATGATAAGATAGATTGCTGAACCAAGTAGGCCTAAGAAAAATAGCCAGCCAAAAAATGCAATTCCAAGTATTAGATAACCTGCAAAATTGAATGAATCTTCATCATCCACTTGAATGGATAGTTCTGCTGATGTTGATGGAAATAGGCATAATGTCAATGATATTAGCAAAATAACTGCTAATTGTTTACGCATATTATCACCGATTAAACGAATAAAAAGACTATGTTTGCTAACAAAATTGCGACGGTGAGCCAGACGCTTAATTTATGCAGGATATCAAATCTTTTTTTGTTGCCTTCATCGGTAGCGCGATTAGTTGCAGGGATAATTAGGTAACAGATTAATGCGGCTGCAAAGGTGAATCCCGATAATCCCATATGGTAATTATTGCCGTCACCGGTGACAATCATTATTGCCAAGCTAGATGCTGCTAATACGGCAAGCAGAACAAAGAATTTCGGCCATATTGCCCTAATGGCGGCACCAAAGTCTTCAATTTTCAATTTCTTAAACATTGTTGGGGCAATAATTGAGACTTGTAAGATAATAATTCCTGCTATTGCACCTGGGATATAGAAATGCATGATTAACCCAAATTCAAGTCACTTAAAAACAAAAGTATATTGAGAATTATCAGGAATCAACAATTTATAAGCCTTCAAGCGATGATGAAATTGTGTGGGGCCCAGATAAAGACTGGCAGTGTTTTAGGTGTTACAAGACCTTCAAACCTGTAATTATGACTCTTAATAAAACTAATAAAAAATGGTATTGTAATACTTGCATTAAGCCAGAAATAGTAGATACTGCATATATTTTAACACAAGAGGAAATCGCTAGTATTTCCCTAAAGTGTAAACTCTGTGGAGAAATTTACATTACTCGTCATAAAACTGTTTTACTTGAGCATGAGCGGGAATTCCTTTGCCAGAAATGTTCAACCAGTTAGTAATAATTAATCATCTGTAGCGTATAATGGTGGGTAAAGATAATTCTGATTAATATCTTCATCCATCTGCACAACATAGACTCCTGTTACCATTTCGGAAATAAATAAATAACCTCGAGGATCATATTGTAGACCCCAATCAAATGGAATCATACATGATGCCCAACAGTCAGCCATATCATAGCCTAATGTCTCCTTAGGGTCATCAATCCATGTTGGACCGGCTGGTAAATAGTACCCCATGGTTTTTGTTTCAGCTAATTGTTCAATCGCTGGGAAACCTATTTCCGGTGCAGGAACATCATTTACCCACTTGACATCATTCCAAATTTGACTGTGGTCTGTCACCCAATTGCCAGCATGATAATGCGTCCAGTATACGTGGCCATTAGTTCCAGTATCTCCATTATGTGGGCTGTAGATATAACCGCCAGGGATGTAATGATGTTCATGTACGCTGCCATCTGGTAAAATACTAGTGCCGGGCAACTTCCACTTGCTGAGTAAGAATGGATTTGCTGGATCGGTAGTATCGATGGTCCAAATATATCCAGTGTGGTTGGTATTGGTTCCATATTCAGGGGCAATCAAAGTCAGATGACGCCAATTGATGCCGTAAACTGAGTCTTCTGGGCCAGAGCCGCATTCATCATCCCAAGTTTCCACAGGATCAAATTCTGCTGCGCCATTACATAGTAGGTGTTCATATGGTACTGCATAGTGAATCCAGCCATTACCGTTTAATGCACCACTACTGCCGCCCCATTCATCAGGCGTCATATTAGCATGTCCACCGCCATCTGGCCCATACCAACCATCATCTGCACTTGGGCATCCTAACCAACGACCAACTTCATTGTCTTGTGGCCACGAAATTCCTTCTGGGTCGGGAATTGTTGGTGGTTCTGAAACATCTACAATGCGCAGGCCAGCATCCCAGTAGGAAATGTAAAGCAAAGCCTGTCCAGTGATTGGATGAATGTGAAATACGTTATCGTGATTAAATATTGAGCCACCACAGGTTGTTTCGGGTTCTGGTGAATAACCGCCCCAACGAACTATCTCTCTGCTGACATTTTGTTCCCCATCGTTTTGATCAGGCCTCCATGACTCGAATCCAAGTGGGACATAGAAAACCTGGGTTCCTTTGTAAAAAGTTCCTGAATCACCCTCAACCATTTCCGGATATGGGTCGGCACCGTATAGAAATAGATGACATTGCTCTTCTTCGCCTGTTGCGGGATTAATAATTGGTGGAGCTCCTTCCCAATCACAATCAACGTGTAAATCTTGATTGTGGAACCCTGCTGGTGGGTTGTTCCATTCAGCAACCTTGATCGGTCCATTTTTATCTGAGACATCGATCACATCAAGTCTATTTGCCCCACTATTAGCATCATCATCTTGTGGGATGGGGTCCAAATCGCTATTGGTTAATTCATGATTGACAAGAACCCAGTTATTATCTGGAGTCACTTTAATATCAATCATTCGTCCAATTTCTGCATAATAAGTTGAAAGTAGAACAATGTTATTTGGTTTGGAAATATCTAGAATTTCAAATTGATTATAAGAGGAAACATAAGCATAGCAGCCTCCTGTTCCATCGGGATGTTTTACACAATCTTCCATGAAATTTCCTTCTATGGCGATTTCAGAGGAGTCCCCTGGTGTCGGCCCGACATTCTTGAATTCGGGATAGCATGGGCGTCCCGCGGTGTTGTCTAATTCTGCTGGTGGCTCAACATTACCATCACAGTTTAGGTTATGATAATCGATTAGTTGCATGTTGCTGGTTGCTAGTCGGTGAGCTAGTAATTCGGTATGACTGTGATTCTCGTCTTCGATTTCAACTACGGGGTCTATCCAAGCCTGTTGGTCAGTGGATGAAGATGAGGTCTCATCGCTACTTGAAATTGCAAAATATGCGCCAATTGAAAGCATACTAATACAAACTAAACCAACAATAATTCCGACTATTAATTGGTCGGCTCCATTCCAATCCCTAGTCAATCCTTGGCGACGCATGGACATTTGAAAAAGCGGTCATATTTGAATTGATGCGGTACTCGTTAATTGGGATTATTTATTTACGAGCGGCTTTGCTTTTGTAATATGGCAATTAAAGTGCAAGTTGTAATAATCGCGGTTTTATTTTCGCTAATTGTCTGCCCGGCCATAGTTTCTGTGCAAGCACATACTGCAAGTCAGAGCATGGTTTTAATTCGTGAAAATGGCTTCTCACATAGCGTTGTAGAAATAATACAAAACGATTCAGTTTTATGGGAGAATGTGGATAATTCGTCAAACCTAACTCACCGTATTGTCTATGACCATGATGGTGATGGTTTCTACAACGGAACCTTTGATTGGGATTCAGGTGAATTAGTCTATGAATGTGAACGCAATGAAACCAATGTCAAAGTCGATGCTAATTGCTCAGACACATTCATGATTATATTTGACTTGAATTGGAGTATTGGAAATTATTCATATCAGGATATTCGCTCTGATGGAAGCGTTGTTAATGCAACTATACGCGTCATAGCTGACACCTATCAACATGTTGAAGAAAACGTTCCGACAATTGGTAGTGAATTTGGTGTAAATAATGATGAAGAAGAAGCTACTACAGAGGCCAATAACAACAACGATGATCAACTCACTCCCGAGAAAATGTTACTATTTGTCGGATTATTTACCGGAATCACCTCTATATTGCTTGTTGTATTGCTGATTGCTAGAAGATCGGGTGACGATGATCTGATTGATGTCTTACAACAGGAAAAATCTGAATCCGAATGATGCTTTAAATTTGAGCTATCGTTGATTAGCAAAGTTCAATCAAGTTCAATAGGTTTGCAGGCGACAGAGGTTTGTGGCATCGAAATCATTGGACTCGTTACGGTGGATAAGTCGGTTTTTAGACCAGACTCCTGGTGACAAGCTTGCCGGTGGCACTTCTCGGCAAGTGCCCGGAGTATGTTGGTCTAGAGTCAAACCAACGCCCACTCCAAATCCAATTCTCCGCTTATGGTCCAGTGAGATGGCGGAAGAATTGGGTATTAAACAAGAGGATGATGAGGTACTTGGTGGCAAAAAGATTACTGAAGGAATGGATTGTTATGCACAAAGATATGGTGGACACCAATTTGGTAATTGGGCAGGACAACTGGGGGACGGGCGGGCAATTACCCTTGGCGAAGTTGATACAGGAAAGAAAATATTGGAATTACAATTAAAGGGATCTGGAATTACGCCTTATTCTAGATTTGCTGATGGAAAAGCCGTACTTCGGTCATCTATTCGGGAGTTCTTGTGTAGCGAGGCTATGTATCACTTAGGAGTCCCCACTACACGTGCTCTTTCTATGGTGACAAGTGGTGAAGATGTTGTTCGCGATATAATGTATAATGGCAACCCCGCTCCAGAAACTGGTGCTATCGTTTGTCGAATTGCTCAAAGTTTTATTCGTTTTGGAAGTTTTGAAATTCACACTATGACAAGAGATCATGAGACCCTGAAAACCTTAGTTGAATATACTGTTCAACATCATTTCCCAGGCCATACAACCGATAGTGATGAAGGTTTGATTAAATGGCTAAAAGTTGTAGGTGATGAGACTGCATCAATGATTGCCCATTGGATGAGGGTGGGATTTGTTCATGGGGTAATGAATACTGACAATATGTCAATTCATGGATTGACTATAGATTATGGACCATATGGTTGGTTAGAAGATTATGATCCTAATTGGACGCCAAATACTACCGATGCAGGTCGTAAAAGATATCGTTATGGCAATCAAGCGCAAATTGGCGCATGGAATTTTGCTAGACTTCTTGAAGCAATAGCGCCATTAATGGATGAGAAAGAAAGGTTGTATGAGGCTCTTGAATCATATTACTTAGCATATGAAAAATACAGCAATATAATGTGGGCTGATAAACTTGGTTTAGACGTTTTCAAACCAGAAGATGAACTGTTAATCACTGAATTAACCTCACTACTTCAGAAAGTTGAAACCGATATGACCATTTTTTTCAGGTTGTTATCATCAATTACTAAGCCCGATGTTGAGCAGTTACACTTTGCCTTTTACGATGTAACAACAATTCCAAAACAAGGATGGAATGATTGGTTAAATAAATGGTGGAAGAGAGTAGATGGTAAGCCTATGCAAGATAAGATGTTAGGGGCTAATCCAAAATATGTTCTTAGAAATTGGATGGCTCAATTGGCAATTGATGCAGCAGAGAAAGATGATTATTCAGTCGCTATCCAATTATTTGAACTGCTAAAAACCCCCTATGATGAACAATCTCAGCATGAGGAAAAGTGGTTTCAAAAACGCCCTGAATGGGCTAGAGACAGAGTTGGTTGCTCGATGCTCTCGTGTTCCAGTTAATTTATGCACATGATTATTGATAGGCTGGCTGCTATTTCTTAGTAACATGGGCAAGTTAATTACCGGACAAGCTGCAACTTATGTTGAAGAAATATACATGCATACTGAGAAGCGTTATGAAATCATTTGTATCACTAGAGATGTCGAGAAAATAGTTGCTCAGTCTGGTATCAAAGACGGTTTAGTATTGGTAAATCCTATGCATATTACCGCCTCATGTTATGTCAATGACCTTGAATATGGCCTACACCATGATATCATGAAATGGCTTGAAAAAGTCGCACCGTTTTTTGGAGTGGAAGGCCGGGGTGGCGAAGAATATCATCATCATCAAACAGGTGAAGATAATGGTGATGCGCATCTAAAGCGTCAATTGCTCGGACAACAAGTTACCATGCCAGTAAGGGATGGAAGATTGCATTTAGGGACATGGGAACAGATCCATTATGCTGAATTTGACGGACAAAGACGTAAACGAATCTTGATTAAAGTTATTGGAATAATATGATTAAATTGGGTAATAGATGATATTATATTTAAGTTGTAAAAGTGCTTCCCATGGTGCGAAGTAAGATTGCTGGATTGATTTTCCTGTTATTGGCAGGTTCTATTTTGGCTGGATGCATGAGCAATGATGATTCTGAAACAAATGATGAACAAGTCACGGAAACAGTAACAAATTCACTATGGTATGTTGATTTATCATCTCAATTGCCAACATGTGAAGATGTAAGAATTGGTTTATTAGCATATGTTGAAAGTACCAAAGAATTACAATATTGTTCAATTGATGGATGGGTAATAATTGCGCTAAATATTCCTAATGCAACAAATGGCACAAATGGTGCAAACGGGACTGATGGTGCCAATGGTCAAGATGGTTTGCCTGGACTAGATGGAGATGATGGTGCCAATGGATCAAGTATTATTTCTGAAAGAGTTGCCGAACCTGAAGGTGAAAATTGTACTTTTGGGGGAGAGAGAATTACTGTTGGTGTGGACTTAGATAATGATTGGCACATAGACAATGGGACTGAGATTATAATAATGTTTGAATGTTATGACCGCGTTTCATACCTGCATAATTATCATTCATCAGTTCCACTTGATGTTCAGTTTTCTTCACAAAATCCAAACTCATTGATTGAAGATGATTTAATCATTAATGGAGTGAATATTAGACCTACAAACTTCAACGATGACCCTTTTTCGCCGAATTCGTTTCTTAGTTTTGGAAGTGATCCCAGTGCTTCTGCAATTGCCAAAGCAAATGCAATAAATGATGCATGGGGATTTACTGGTGTTCATGCGACTGCGGGTCCAACTGTTGTTGTTGCAGATTCTCCTGTCTCTGGATCTAATGGGGGTTTTCTTAATTCAGTACATTTGATAATCATCAATGGAGAGATAATTAGCGGATTTGAAATTCTACCAGCTGACGCTATGCAGAACTCTGAGATAAACAACAGAATCGCACAATACTACTCATCTACTAATATTCAAGTTCAAGGAGGAAGTCAGGGTCTAAATGATGGTGATTTGATTATTAACGGATACGACATTAGGAGAACTGTGAGCGCTGATGACCCCTACTCAATGGTTAGCGACAGTGACGATGCAAATTCAATTATTGCTTCGGCAATTGCCAAAGCTGCTGCTATTAATGATGCTACTCAATATACCGGGGTTACAGCTACCGCTGAACCAACAGTAGTTGTTGGTCAATCTGATATTGCAGGCTTCTCGTTCGATGACATGTTAGACTCTCTCAATTATATCATGGTAAATGGGGCTATAATTAGTGGTGTTGAATTATTGGATAATGATGCGTTGCCATCATCTGTCCATGGACCAAGACTTGCTCAATATACCTCAACTGCCGACATACAGGTTGAAGGAGGAAATCAAGGAATTAATGGTGGGGAGATTTACATTAACGGGTATGAAATAAGATCTACAGTTCCTACTGACGACCCATATTCAATGGTAAGTGATAGTGACAATTCTAACTCAATTATTGCTTCTGCAATTGCCAAAGCCGCGGCTATTAATGATGCTACTCAATATACTGGCGTAACTGCTACAGTTGAGCCAACAGTGGTTGTTGGTCAAGCAGATATTGCGGGCTTTAACTTCGAAGAGGGTTTAGATTCTACTAATCACATTAGAATCAACGGAGCTATAATCAGCAATATCATGTTATTAGATAATGATGCGTTGCCATCATCTGTCCATGGACCAAGACTTGCTCAATATACCTCAACTGCCGACATACAGGTTGAAGGAGGAAATCAAGGAATT
>MDSV01185954.1_pt1 | contig 11615 bp, 10 predicted proteins | sample 810851 | NCBI WGS metagenome assembly MDSV01 (sample SAMN05326640, study PRJNA326480) | marine metagenome | isolation source: seawater | place: Atlantic Ocean: North East | collected 2012 | reverse complement strand
TACTTTTATTTTCTTTTACAAATTTTTCAATTTGCTTAATTATAGTTCGCCCATCAGTATCTGCATTAGGTTTTGTAAAAATTATATTAATATCTTTATTTTTTTTAAAAGATTTTAATAATTCATTAAACTGTTTTTTCGCTGTTGAGATTTCTAATGTAACTGGATGGAACGTTGCTATAAGATTTTTTTTTTTAAATTTTATTTTTAAAGTACTTTCTATTTGTTTTTTGCTTAGTAATTTAAGTTTGTTAATATTATCTATACCAGTTCCCCCTACGTTAAAAACATTTTTAGGATTTTCCCCAAGCTGAATAACTCTTTTTTTATAAACTTTATTAGCAACAAAATGCAAATGTGACATTTTTGTAATAGAATGTCGAGTAGCTTCATCTATTAGTCCTTCTGTAGCTTCACCTCCATGAAAATGAGCTACTGGAATTCTTGCAATTAAAGCAGAGTATGTCGCACTTATTAATTCGAATCTATCTCCTAAAACTACTAAAAGATCTGGTTTAAGATCGTTTAATACATCAGCAAATTTTATCATACCAACACCAACTGATTTTGCTATATGGACTGGGGTATCGCCAGATAAAAGCATTTTTATTCTTCTATCAACTTTAAATTTATCTTTTAATATTTGATTAATAGTATTTCCAAATTCTGGAACTAAATGCATACCTGTTACAATTAATTGTAACTTTAAATTTTTATCATTTTTAACATACTTCATGAACCAATAAAGTAATCCATACTCAGCTCTCGTGCCTGTAACAACACATATTTTTTTTTTATACATTTCTTTTTAATTCCAAATTGCTTATTTTTTGATCTGTTTTGTATTTTCTTTTTGATTTTTTTCCTAACAGTTTATTAATCATCATTGGGGATATACCGTCACCAGGTCTTTTCATCACTAAATTATTTTTTGAAAAAATATCTCCTTTATAAATATCTTTAAAAGCAATAATTGACTTTCTTATTGCCTTTTTATTTATTTTTTCGCTAGATGTTACTGTTTTTAAATATTTTCCCAAACTTTTTTCAATTTTTCTTATAGATAAAATCATTGTTTTGAGTTCTTTGGGTTCTAAGCTAGCGTGATGATCAGGACCAATTAACTTTTTGCTAATTGTAAAATGTTTTTCTATAATTTTTGCACCAAGACTTACAGCTGCTAATGGTACTTCAACACCTTGTGTGTGATCCGAGTAGCCAACCTCAACTCCAATTTTTTTTCTTATAAAAGTCATTGCATTTAAATTAACGTCTTTAAAGGGTGTTGGATAAGCAGTATTACAATGTAAAACAGTTATATTCTTTAACTTTGTGCCAGCTTTTGTAATCACTTTTAAAGCTAAATTGATATCTTTTAGAGTTGACATACCGGTGGATAAAATTATTTTTTTATTTAGAGAACCAACAAACCTTAACAAAGGATAGTTTGTAATTTCCCCAGATGGTATTTTATATCTTTTCACTCTAAGCTTCTTAAGAAATTTTAGACTATCTATTTCAAAGGCCGTTGACATAAATTCAATTTTTTTTTTCTCAGCATAACTTTTGAGTTTTTTAAAATCATTAAAAGATAGCTCTAATTTTTTTAACATTTTATACTGACTCTCATTTGAATAGTTCTTTTGTTGATACTTTGCTTTTTTAGTTTTTTTTGTTACTAGTTTTTCAGTTTTAAAAGTTTGAAACTTAATAATATCGGCACCAGATTTTTTTGCGATATCTATCAATTTTTTAGCTAATGAAAATTTCCCATTGTGGTTTACGCCAGCCTCAGCAATTATAAGAGTTTTATTTTTCATTTTTAAAGATATTTTTTTTGTACCAGGTAAAAGTTTTAGACAACCCCTTTTCAAGTGAATATAGATATTTATAATTGGTTAATTTAAGCGCCTTAGAAACATTAGGTAAACGTCTGGTTGGAGAACCATACATATTTTTTGCATCAAATATTTTTAATTTTTTTCCTGATAGTTTTATAATAATCTTAACTAGTGATCTAATATTTATATCTTTTGAATTACTGCCTACATTAAATGTTTTATTTAAAGATTTTTTATTTTTAATTAAAGCTAAAATTAAATTTACACCGTCATCAATGTAACAAAAATTTCTTTTATGATTGGGAGAATAAACTTTTATCTTATTACCTTTAGAAAAAAATATTTTTTTACTTATTTCTGGAACAACATGAGATAAACCCATTCTAGGCCCGTAAAAATTATGGGGTCTCAAAATTGTAAATGGTAAATTGGATAGCTGACACATTGCTTCACCATATATTTTAGATAACATGTAAGTACCCCTTTTATCAAATAAATCTAGAGTGCTTAGTTTAGTTTCTTCTGGCGTTGGAAATTTTAAACCATAATTTTTTAATGTTCCGTAATATACTTCGCTAGAAGAAGCAAAAATAAATCTTTTAAGCTTTAACTGTTTTTTTCCTATATCTATCGCTTTTTCTAATAGGCTAATATTTTTAGTTAATACCTTATACGGAGTCTCCAAAACATTCCTAACACCAACGACTGCTGCTAAATGGAATATATGAGTATAATTTCTTGATAATCTATTTATTATAGAATTATTTGTTAATAAGTTTAAATTTATTAATTTAATTTTTTTATTTTTTAATAGTTCTTTTAATTCATTATCTTTTTTACCTCTCGAAAAATCATCCAATAAATCAACATAATTTTCTTTTACTAATTTTTTAGCTAAATGAAATCCAATAAAGCCTGCCCCTCCTATTATTAAAATTCTTTTCATCAACCTCTGCCTATTGAAATAATTTTAAACCTTTTCTTTATAATATTTAGCTGTTTATTGGATAAAACATTATTTGCGTCAAAAAATAAAAAATATTTTTTTTTAGGTTTCCATTTATTAAAATTGATCTTTCTATAAACATTATGCTTTACTGCAAAAACCACAGCATCAAACTTTTTTAAATCAGGAAGATTTTTATGAACTTTTGTATTTACCTCTGACCAGTAATTAACTAGTGGATCATGTACTTCAATCTCGCAACCAAATTTAATCATTTTTTTATAAAATAATTCACTGGGTGAATTTCTTGTATCTTCAATATCTTCTTTATAAGTGGCCCCAAGTAAAAGTATTTTTTTTCTTTTTAAATTATTTCTAAAATATATTTTAATTTTGTTAACGGTCGATGTTGGCATTAAATTATTAGTTTTTACTGATTTATTTGAAAAATCAAAATTTTCATTTATATCCCATAGTTGTTTTGCACCAATCTTTGCCATTAAAGGATCTTTTGTTAAACAATAGCCACCCACACCAAAACCTGGATCTTTCATATTGTTGTGTGTTGGTCTTTTTTTAATCGCTTTAATCACTTCAAAAAGATCAATATCTATTTTTTCAGCTAAACTTCTCCACTCTTCAATAAAAGCAATATTTACTGCTCTGAAACTATTTTCCATAAGTTTTGATAATTCGCTTGAATTGGTATTGGCTAGCTTTGTTAAAGGATATTTCTTTGTATTAATAAAAGAACTTAAAAACTTTTTACATTTTTCTGAAGATTTATCGTTGATGCCTGAATAAACTCTCCAATTATTAATTATTGAACTTAGATAGTTTTTTCCTGGAGTTACTCTTTCGTATGAGTGAGCTAAATAAATATTATTTACATTAAGTTTTCTTTTAAAAAAAATATTTCTAATTGTGGGTTCAACTATTTTTTTACAAGTGCCGGGGGGAACAGTTGACTCGATTATTACCAATGTATTTTCTTTAATCCTCTTAGCAAATTGTGCTATGCTTTTTTCAAAATCCTTTAAATTAATAATGGGGCCTCTTTTTGTTTTTTTTATATCACAGTTGATGCTAACAATTACAACGCTGGCCTTTTCAAAAACTTTGGTAGAACTGGTTGCTTTCAATGTTCCATTTTTTGTTACTTTTCTTATTTTTTTTTTAAGATCTAGATCGCTAGATTTAAAAGGGAAAATACCATTGTTAATGTCTTTTATTATTTTTTCTCCACGTTGAGTCGGCAAGTCTACTCCAAAAACTTTATATTTTTTATTAGCATTAGCAACAGCTACACACATAGCTGCTCCTACATAACCAAGTCCTTGAATACAAATAATCATAATTAATTTATTTAATTTAAATTTCCTGATCGTTAATCATTTTTGCTAACTTTCCGTTTGACTTGCTTGATAATACATTGTGAGTTCCTTCTTCAACTAATTTTCCATCTTCTAACACATAAACATAATCAACATTTTTAATAGTAGATAATCTATGGGCGATTACAACAATTGTCATTTCTTTAGCTAAATTATTTATTGATTTTTGTATTAATTTTTCTGACTCCGTGTCTAAAGAACTAGTAGCTTCATCTAGAAACAATATTTCTGGCTTACGTATAATTGCTCTAGCTAAAGAAAGGCGCTGCCTTTGACCTCCCGAAAGTCTCATTCCTCTTTCTCCTAAAATTGTATCTAGTTTTTTAGGCATATTGGAAATAAATTCTTCAGCATTAGATAGGCGGCAGGCTTCCCAAATTTCATTTTCGCTTGCATCAGGTTTTGACCATAGTAAATTTTCTCTGATAGAGGTATCCAGTAACTGCGGGTCTTGTGGAACAAATCCTACTCTTTGTCTATAAGAATTTAGTTCATAATTATTGAGTTTTTCATCATCTAAATAAATTTCACCTTCCGTTTGTTGATACAAACCTAGCATTAGATCTACTATTGTAGTTTTACCGGCGCCAGATTTTCCAACGAATGCTGTCATTTGACCTTTGGGAATCTTTAAGTTTATTTTATGTAAAGCTGTTTTTTTTTCTGGATAATTAAAACTTACATTTTGAAATTTTAATTGTGTTTTGAAAGATTTAAAAAATAAAGAACCTTTAGGTTCTTCAAATTTTTTTGCTTCGTCTTTTAAAGATTCAAGTTGTTCATATGCGGGAAGAAATCCCTCTACAGAAACTTTTCCTTGTATCAATAAACCAATTACTGGCATTAAACGGAGAAAAGCAAATAACACTAGGGCCATATCTCCCAATGGCATATTGTCAACATATGCTGTGTATAAAGCGACCAAAACAGAAATAACACCCAAAGGAAGAAATAAATTTCCTATACCCCCTTCTAAAGTTTGAAATTTTATTCTAGCTACTGAATGTTTAATAAGAGAATCTTTATATCTTTCTAGGGTTTTCTGTTGACGGCCAAAACCCAAAATTAATTTTGCTGCAGTTAAACTTTCATGCAAAATACCAGTTGTTATATTTGCTGTTTCCGTATTTGCCTTTCCTAAACCATATGAAATTTTTCTTAAGAACCAAAGGGGTGCGCTTATAACAGCCGCTACTGAAATAAAAATTAAGGTTAATTTTGGGTTAAAAATTAGTGGTAAAGAGAATAAAATAAGCATTTGTAACAAATTAGCAAAAAATTTTGCCATGTTACCAAAGCTATCTCCAATTTTTATAACTTCTTGTTGAAAGGTATTTAGTAGTTTACCCATATTACCTTGCGTAAAAAAAAGAAATTTTGCTCTAAAAAATTGGCCTAAAGCGTCTGATAGAAGGTAAATTAGTAAATTATACTTAATTTTTAAGATTGCATGCCAAGTAGCTACCGCAGCAATTCCATTAAAAAGTATAACTAAACCAAAAAAAATACAAACTTGTAATAAGTCAAAAGAAATTCCTAGAGACAAAAATAAATTTTCTAAATATTGAGTAATTTTACTAGCGCCTGTGCCTTGTCTCTCAAGCAAATAATCTGTTAATGGTGCTACCGCTATAACCGATAATATATTCAATACTGATTGAAGAAATATAAATAAAAATAAAAGTATAAAGTGCAAAGGAAATCTGAAAGATAAATCCTTAAATAATTTTATTAAGACCATTTTTTTGATTTAATTTTATTAAGATTTTGTAAATTAATTATTTTATTTTTACTCTTTGCCAACTAAAATTTTTAGTTAAACTTTTATTAGCTGATTCAATTACGGCTGTTGATATAAGAGCGTCAGAAAAAGTTGATTCATTGCCATCAATTTTAGAAGTTAATACCTGGTTTAAGAAATTAGTAACACTCTTAATTCCATAACCACTCCACTTCATATGCTTATCATCAAAACAAAAAGATTGGCAAAAATCTGGATTGGGTTCTTCTAAAAAATTTTCATCTGAAATAATTTTAATTCCACGCATTTTTTGATCTGACTCATAATTGCCTTTGGTGCCACAAAATTTAATTTTTTGATAAGACATAGAACTATTATTATTGGGGTCGATCCAATTTACCACAACTGTCTGGTTAAATTTAATATTAGATTTAGTTTTCCATTCAATTAAACATTGGATTGAGTCATATGTATTTATATTTTTCTTTTTTAACCAATTTTTTTGTCCCATGGCTAAGACTCTTACCGGTATAGCTTTGGTAATAAAATGAACCATATCTATATAATGCACTCCTAAATACTGAAGTATGTTTGTTTTTGACGACCATCCTTTGAATACCTTTTCTGGTATAATTTTTTTTTGACTATATTCGACGTTAAAATACAGAGGTTGGCCAAGTTTTTTACTTTCATAAACATTTTTTAAAAGTAAATTATGTTTATCAAACCTTTTATGAAATTCCACCAAACCTATAAGCTTCTTTCGTTTCTGTTTTTTTATAAGTTTTTTGGCTTCAATTAATTTAGTAGTAAATGGCTTAACAACTAAAGTGTGTAAATTATAATCCAGACATTTATTAACTACCTCATAGTGCAAGTGATCTGGAACAGCAATTATAGCACAACTTATATTTTTTTCTTTTTTTATAACATCAATATAATTATACTTTTTTTTATTTTTTGGATAAAAAGTTAACTTTAAACTTAAGCCTGATAGCTTTAGTGCTTTTATAATTTTTTTCTTTGATAATTTCAAATTTTTAATTTTTGTTCCCACAAAAATTACCTCTAAATCTTTTATATTTTGAATTCTTTGGAATTCTATAATTGAGGGAAAAATTGTTCCATACTGTTTGGTGTTTCTTCCGGAAACATACATGCCTGTGCCTATAACTAAAATTTTCATATATACTTATTAATTATTTGAAATAAAAATATTTTCTTTTCCCCATCTTTGAGCAAAATCCTTATTAGCAATATCTATTGCTTTGTTCTTATTAAAGCCTTCGTCAAAACCTTTTAACAAATTAGCAACATAATTACATACTCTATTAGAAAACTTATTATCCATATATGGATCTAGTCCATTAACAAAGTTTTCGGGCCAGCTACCAAGATCATTATTTTCCATCTGATCTGATTTATACTTTTTTACTGATTGGAGCATTTTTTCCATATTGTTAAATACCACTCTATCTTTGCCCCATGAATATAAATCTGGTTCTAATTTTTTTAAGTTTGGATAATCAAAAAAAACCCCTTTTGATTTTCTGTTGTTAATTAAACATTCTAATAAAGCTGTAGGTACTGTTAATGTGCTGATAGATACAATCATATTTGCTAGTTCTGAGTAATGCCAAGGTATAGATCCAAAACTTTCTTCTTCTATTGAACATCTACCAGTGTTTATAGCTTTTTTCATCAGCCCCTCGATATTAGAGTTTGTTAAATTACTAAATCTTTTTGGTTTTATGATTAAACCAACTTCCTCATCTTCTATTACCCAGTTAAAAAAGAACTTATAAAATTTATAAAGTAACTCATATGGCAAAAGTTGAAATATATAATTTTTATTATATCCGGCTCCATTATCAAGCAGAAGTAAATTAAAACGTGTTTTTTTTACATTCATTTTTTCTTTAATAACTTTTATTTTTGATTTCACTTTGTCTGTAATGTAAGTGTAGGGGTATCCAGTTATTAAGATGTTTTTAATATTAGGTTCAGTTTTGTTAACAATATTATCTTTTAAATTTTTAATACTTTTATTTCCCCAAGTGCAAAAAATATCAAATGGGAAGTGATTAAAATGTACTCCTTTACCATTACAATAATATGATCTAGCTTTACCTATTGAACATGAATCATTTAAAATTAAAGCTATTTGCTTTATTGTTAAATCTACCTCTGTTTCATTGTGATCAAAATGTATTTTTATTTTATACTTTTCAAAAAAACTATGCCAAAATTCAATCTTATTTAATAAATCAATTGAATGCTTTAATAAAATTTTATCAATATAGTTTTTGCTAGAAATTTTATTAAGTTCTTTTTTAATTTTTGCATAATAAGTTTTTTTTTTAAAACTATTTAATTCCCAGATTTTTATTATTTTAAAGTTTTTTTTCTTACCTAAATTCTCTATTTTTTTTTCTTCTTTATACCTTTTAAAAAAAGAAAAGCTTTCGATGTACAAAATTATATTTGGAATATTAATTCCAGAATTATACAACCAAAAAAGATCTGATCTTTTATCTTCAGAAATACCTTCTCTATAATTTATGGCAACACAATTTGTATTTTCTTGAAAATATTCTTCAGGTTTTTTTTTAAAAAAATTTTTTAAATTTAAATATTTAGAACGTATGGGAACTAACATATGTATTATATTTTTTTTAAGTTGTTTAAAATTTAATCCATGTTTTAATTTTAACTGATCTGTATTTTTGTAAATATTTGGTATTATTTTTGGAAAAGAGAATGTGCTTGTGTTTATAATTGCTGTTTTGTTATTTACTTTGTTTTCTTTTTCCCAATTATGTATCGTGATTTGCGTGCTTACTGGATGAAGTTCTAGATAAAACTTTTTTTTAAAATAAGTTTCAATGTACTTTTCTGGAAATTTTGTAGAAAGCAGTTTATATAAACTAGAATTTGAAATGAGATTAAAGCATTTTTCTGTAGCTTCTTGTGTAGTTTCGCATGCACCAATTCTTAAAATAATTTTATCTTTATTCCTTTTGTCTAAATACTCATATTTATGCATATTAATTGCCTATCTGTAAAAAATTTTTTATTATCTGCTCTCCAAGCGAATGACTTTTTTCTGGATGAAATTGTACTCCAAATATATTATTTTTCTGCACCGCTGAGCAGAATTCTTCTTCGTATTCCGTTTTTGCTATTATGCAGTCTTTATCTTCGACTTTAAAAACATAACTATTTACAAAATAAAAATCTTTTAAGTTTTTAAGGTTGTTAAAAATAGGTGATTTTTTTAATATATTAATTGTATTCCATCCGACGTGTGGCAACTTTTTAGCTTTTAATTTTTCTACCGTACCATCTATCCAACCAAGACCTTTGTGTTCGCCAAACTCAGAACTTTTGTTAGCCAAAACCTGCATACCAACGCATATACCTAAAAAGGGCGTTTGTTTTTCAATCACCACTTTTTCTAGTATATCTAAAGGTATTTTTTCTCTTATTTTTTCTATAGAGGCACCAAACGCTCCTACTCCTGGCAAAATTATGTGGCTTGATTCTTCAATAGCATTTTTTGCATTAGAAATATTTGCATCAAAGTTAAGACGATTTAAAAGATTAACTACAGATCCAGTATTTCCAGATCCATAATCTAAAATACAGATTCTTTTACTTTTCATTTAAAAGTATTTTTATTCCTTTTTTGATAGAAACTTTAGGTTTCCAATTTAATTTTTTTTTAATTTTTTTAATATCTGAATATGAATGCATAGGATCCCCATCCCTTTTTGGTATAAAAACTTTTTTTCCTTTAAAAATATTAACTAAACTAATTATCTTAATTGACTTGTCGCTACCTAAGTTAAAAATCTCATTTTTTAAATTTGACTTTGCTGCCTTTATCATAGCCGTCACAACATCAGAAACATAAATGAAACTTCGTGTTTGAGATCCGTCGCCAACAATAGTTAAAGGTTTATTTTTAAATTTTTGTTTAAGAAATATACTTATTACAGCGCTATATGGACTTGATGCTAAAGAGTTGGGCCCATAAACGTTAAAAAATCTCATTGAAATTGCTGAAAACTTAAATTTCTTGCTATATTTAAAAATAATTTTTTCTGCTTTCCATTTAGTAAAAGCATAAGGTGTTAGGTTTTGTATCTTTTCTTTTTCAGATGTTGGTAGTTTTATAGGATTTCCATAACAACTTGCGGACGCTGAATAAATAAACTTTTTTATTTTTATATGTCGTATTGCATTCAAAATATTAATAGTACCCTTTACATTAGCGTTATAATACTTTTGAGGTTTTGAAATACTTTCTGTAGCTTTAGATAAACCAGCTAAATGAAAAATATAATCGATATTATTTAGAAGTTTAAAAGGAATTTTCTTTTTAGCTATATCAAATTTAACAAATTGAATTTTATTTTTTATTATTTTTAAATTTTTTAATTTACCTGTGCTTAAGTTATCTAAAACTAAAACTTTATATTTTTGTTTAACTAGTTCCTTGACTAAATTACTGCCAATAAACCCAGCGCCACCTGTAACTAAAGCTTTCATATATTTATGTAATCAGAAATAAGTATATTGAAATTTAGACAACGCTCCGCACTACGATTTCTAACGTTTTGTTTTTTGCTAATCATTTTTTACTTTTTTAAATAGAACGATACAAATATTCTGAATTCTTAGTTATAGTAGTTGTAACATTTCCAATTAAAATCTTTAATTTGTTTTTTTGATTTTGAATTACTTTAAATATCATATTTGTAAAAGGTCCATTTATAAAGATACCTTTGTTTATGTTTGAAAAACCAAAAAAGCTCTGTTTGAGAAATCCATCTTCTCCCTGGTTAATTTTACAATAATTTATAAAACTTAAAATTTCTTCTTGACTGTCTTTACAGTTTTTTAATAAATACTTTAATCCTCTTAGGTTTTTTAAGTTAGAAAGTATCTCTGAGTTATTAAATTTTTTATGGTAGCAAAAAACATAATCTTCCAATATATCGTTTTCTAGATATTTTACCTTATTTCCTATTAATTTTTGATATTTTATTTTTGGTCTAAAAATCGTAGGTGGGGTTTGTAAAACTTTTTTAAAGTCATGTTTTAAATAACTAAACTCTCTTTTTTTATATTTAACAACAATCCACATTTTAATTATCAATCTCCTTTTTTAATTCATCATACTCTTTCATTTTTAGCTTCATAAAATTAAGAGTTAACTTTGTTTTTTGAGAAATACCTTTTGGTGTTAGTACATAAATATAATTTATTTTATGTGGATTTTTTTTGAAATTTTCTATTTTTACTAAACCCTTGTTTTTTAAAGATTTAAGGCAATAATTTAATTTTCCTAAACTAAAGCCCAAATGTTCAGCTAACTCTCTTTGAGATGATGTTGGTTTTTTTTGGATAGTTCTTAAAACGTTAAAATGATCTGAGTTATTTTTCATGTGCTGTTCAATAGTTGAACAGTTATAGCGTTCAATTTTTGAACAGTAAAGTTAAATAAATTTATTACAAATCTATATATTGTGTTTTTTTTTAATTTTTATGAAAATTCAACTAAATCTAGAATTTATTATTTAGAAATATTTTTCAGTGCATAAATCAAGCCAATTGAGCTATTAGTACTGGTCAGCTACACGCGTTACCGCGCTTCCACATCCAGCCTATCAACGTGGTGGTCTACC
>MDSV01175677.1_pt1 | contig 11618 bp, 11 predicted proteins | sample 810851 | NCBI WGS metagenome assembly MDSV01 (sample SAMN05326640, study PRJNA326480) | marine metagenome | isolation source: seawater | place: Atlantic Ocean: North East | collected 2012 | reverse complement strand
TTGTATCTTTTCCAAATCCAAGATCATGTGAAATTTTAAAAGTTCCACTTGATGCATTTGCAAATGAAAATGATAATAATATTGATAGCAGCGAAACTGATATCAATTTAAAAATGTTTTTCATTATTGTTTCCTCTCTTTAATTTTTTCCCAAAGCTAACATCTTAAAAAAATTAGAACAACATTAATAAAAAATACAATCCAAGATTGAAACCTGTTTTGAGTTATTAGGGGTTTAATATATAGATTAAATAATTATTTAATTTAATAAAAGAATATATGCATAAATCACTAAAACATTTTAGATTTTCAATAAAACCACAAAAACTAGATAATAATAATTATGTTGAGTTAGCAAGAACAATGAGTATCCATCCTCTAACTTATCAAGAATTACCATATGATCCAGAATACTCACAATATGCTGGACGACTAACAACTGAAAAATTAACTAATGCTTCTCCCGATGAACAATATTGGAAAACAAAACAAGAATTAATTCTTCGACACACAGGAGAACATCCGTATGAAATTTCAGGACCTGATGCACTTAAATTACTACAAAGAATTTTTCCAAGAGATATATCAAAAATTAAAACTGGAAGATGTTCTTATCAAATAGCCTGCTATCATGATGGAGGAATAATTACGGATGGTCTACTTTTGCGAATTGATGAAAATCGTTATTGGTTCGCTCAGGCTGATGGAGATATGTTTTCATGGTACAAAGCAAACTCAGAAGGTCTGGATGTTGATATTTTTGAACCAAATGTATTTGTTAGTCAAATTCAAGGACCTAAATCAATGAAACTTTTAAATCAATTAATAGATGAACCAATTTCTTATTCATGGAAATATTTTGATTGGGTTGAAGTGACAATTGCTAAAGAAAAAGTTATAATTAGCCGTACTGGTTTTACTAACGAGCTTGGTTGGGAAATTTATTTACGCCCAGAAAATAATTCAGAAAAAATTGGAGATTTAATTCTTAATGAAGGAAGCAAAATGGGTATGATTTTAACCGCAACACCATCATTTAGAGGTAGAAGAATAGAGGCAGGTCTTCTATCTGCAGGTCAAGATTTTAATAATAACACAACCCCTTTTTCAGTGGGTCTTGGACGTTTTGTTGATTTGGAAAAAGATGACTTTATAGGAAAAAAAGCATTAATGAAGGCTGATAAAGAGTGTCGAAGTTGGGGAGTGCGGGTTGTTGATGGAGTAGCTAATAAAGGTAGATCTCTAAAATTAAATAATAGATATATTGGTTCAGTAACTTCAAGTACTTGGTCTCCTTATCAGGTATGTGGTGTTGGGATTGTATTATTAGATAATTCTGATTTAGGTCCTGGAACAATTGTTGATGTTGAGTGTAATGATGGAAAAATTCATAAAGCTGAAATTTGTAAATTACCCATGTATGATCCCAAAGGGGAAATTGTAAGAGGTATAAACAAAAATATTCCTAAGAAACCAGAACCGTGGGTAGGAATAAAAACTAATTAGTTTTTGGAATACTCAATTTATCCTGAACATTGTGTTTTTTTAATAAATTTTCTATATAACCTTCTTTAATAAGTGTGAGAATAAACTTATTTAAAAATTCTAGTATTTCAGGGTTATTTTTTTTAATACCAATTGATTGCTTTATAAAAGTAAATGGATTTGACATTATTTTAAATTTTTTTTCGTTTTTTATTATTTCAAGAAGTTTAGGTTTTAACCCAGCTAAAATATTAACTTTTTTATTTCTAAATAATTGATATGAATTTTCAAATGTATCAACTCTAATTATTTTAGCATTTTGAAAATTTTCAGTAAGCCATAAATCGTATGCACTTCTATCAACGACACCTATCTTCATAGCAGATAAATCAAAATCCTTATTTGTTTTAAGCTCATGATCATCTGTAACCATAAAATTAGCATCAATATTTACATAAGGATTAGTAAAATCTATTAATTTTGCTCTCTTTTTTTCACTAGCTATATTCCCAATATCCCACTGATCATTATTTACTTCATCTGCTAAAAGTCCAGGTTTTTGGAATTGGACTAATTTACACTTTAAATTTAATTCTTTAGCAAGTTTTTTTCCTATATCTGGTGATACTCCGCTTGGTTGTCCCGATATGTCTTTACCGTTTACAAGTAAAAAATTACTCATATTTAAGCCTACACGCAATACACCTGAAGGTGCTAGTTTTTTTGATATAGTATCAATCATTAGAAACTTTTTTTTGCAAATATTATATATTATTTTTGATTTTTAAATTTAATTAAATGAGTATGTTAAAAAAAAAAATAATTACAGTAGGTGGTGGTGGATTTACCCATCAATTAGATAAAGAATTAGACAAATTCATTCTTAGCCAATTAAGAAAGGATAATAGCAAAATCGGTTTTTTAGCTACCGCAAGTAAAGATGACAAAAGTAAAATCAATTCTTTCTATGATAGATTTTCAAAAACTAATTTCAAATTATCACACTTTAATCTTACATCTAGTGTTAGTGGATTTTCTGAATGGCTGCTAAATAAAGATTTAATTTATATAGGAGGTGGTAACACAGTTTTTATGTTGGAAATTTGGAAAAAAAATAACTTAGAACATATTTTTAAAAATGCTTATGAAAAAGGTATTATCTTATCAGGTGTAAGTGCTGGTGGTGTTTGCTGGTTCGAATGGATATTGTCAGATTCGTTCGGTACAGGTTTTAAGCCATTAAAGGGAATTAACTTGATAAAAGGAAGCTGTACACCCCATTCATCTGATATTAAAAGAATTAATCAATTTGAATTAGATATTAAAAATAATAATTTACCTGAGGGTATTGCAATTGACGATGGCGTGGCTGTAGTTTTTATTGACGGAAAACCAACTGAAGTTTATTCTGCCAGAAAAAATCATAACGCTTATTTTTTAGATAAAAATAAAAAAATTAATCTAAAAGAATATATTAAAAAATTATGAACAATATTGTTGCAAGTAAAAAAATTCATAGTGTGGAAGATGCAAGAAATCTAGCAAAAAAGCGAATGCCTAAATTAATGTTCGACTTTGTTGATGGTTCTTCTGGAGATGAAAAACTTTGTGAAATTAATAGTACAGCTTTAGATCAGATAAGACTTGAGCCCAAGGTTTTAAGAAATATTGAAAAAAGATATTTAAAAAAAAAATTTTTAGATATTAACTTTGATCAACCTTTTGGTTTCTCTCCAATGGGCATGTGTAACCTAACATGGGCTGGTGCAGATAAAATGTTAGCTAAAGAAAGTGTTATTAACAATGTACCCACATGTGTTTCTATGGCATCCTCTACTTCACTCGAAAAAATGTATGAATTATCGAAGGGAAATTCTTGGCTTCAATTATATAATTTTCAAGAAAATTTTGTAATGGAACTTTTGCAAAGAGCAGAACAAACTGGTTATAAAGTAGCTATATTAACTGTTGATGTGCCAATTCAATTTAGAAGAGCAAAAGATAATAGAAATGGTTTTACAGTTCCTTTTAAAATTGGACCTAAACAAATATTGGATTTTGCAACGCACCCTTTGTGGTCATTGACAACTTTACTAAGTGGAATTCCAAAGCCTATGAATTACGAAACATCAAAAAGTGGTAATAAATTTATAAGAAGTGAAAGTAGAGGAGCAACTGATTGGAGTACTCTAAAAAGAGTACGAGATGCATGGAAAGGAAAATTAATCATTAAGGGTGTAATGTCTGCTGAAGATGCTTTAAAAATAAAATCTGAAGGAGCTGATGCTATTCAAGTATCAAATCATGGAGGAAGACAATTAGATAGTGCGACTGCTGCAATTGAAGCGTTACCTTTAATTAGAGATGTTGTGGGTAAAGAATTTCCTCTCCTTTTTGATAGTGGTGTTAGAGGTGGAAGTGATATTGTGCGAGCTTTAGCTTTGGGTGCTGATTATGTGATGCTTGGTAGACCACTAATGTATGGAATAGGCGCAGATGGAGAAAAGGGATTAAGAAGAGTATTAGATATAATTAAAGATGAGCTGAGTACAGCACTTGGATTAGTTGGTTTAACTGATATAAACGAAGTATCTTCAGAAATTATAGCTAAAAAATTTATAAAAAATATGAAATACTAAAATCATGTCGGAAAAAAAAATTAGGGGTGGTTCTTTAATTGCTAGAGCCTTAAAGGACAAAGGTATTCAGCATGTTTTTACTTTGTCTGGAGGGTTTTGTAATCCAGCTTTAGAAGGTTTCATGGAATGTCAAATGGAAGTAATTAACTGTCCACATGAGCAGATTGCAGGTCATATTGCAGATGGGCACACGCGAATTACTAGAAAACCATCAGTTTGTCTTGTTGGCCCAGAAGGTTTTGCAAATGCCGTACCATCAATGATGGAGGCTTGGGGAGAAAGGTCACCAGTAATTTTTATAACAGGATCAAGTAGTTTAAAAAGACAGGGATCAGGAGGTTTTAAAGAAATAGATGATGTTGCGATTGCAGCTCCATTAACAAAATACAGTGCAAGCATAACCGATGGAAATAGAATAAGAGAATTTGTTGATAAGGCATATAGAATTGCAACAAATGGTTATCCAGGAGGTGTTCATTTAAGTGTGCCTGTAGATATCATGTTTTCATCTTTTTCAGAAAATGCAGGTCTTGAGGAAAGACCATTTTCACATCAAAAAAAACCTATTATAAAAGCTTGGCCTGATCCAGCACATTTAAAAGAAATATTAGAGTTAACTTGTAATTCAAAAAAACCAGTTTTAATTGGTGGACATGGAGTTTGGTGGTCTAGATCTGAAAAAAAATTAGAAGAAGTGGGAAATAACTTAAATGTTCCAATTTTTAATATTCCTTATCATCAAAAGTTACTTGGAGAAGAAGCAAAAGCTTACATGGGTTTAGCTGATATTCATCAATATCCACCTTCTAAGTTTGCATTTCATGAATCCGATTTAATATTAATGATTGGTGCAAGATTAGATAATCAAATGAATTTTGGAAACCCACCTCTTTTTCCGAAATCAACTAAGCTAGTTTGTGTTAATGGATCACATGAGGAGATTGAGCTGAATAGAGCTGCAGATATAAATCTATTATGTGACCCAGGTGTATTTTTTGACACATTAAATAAACTTAAAGAAAATAATAAATGGAGTTTAGATCAAAAATGGTTTGATATTAACAAAAACAAAAAACAAGAATGGGTAGAAAAAACATTAGAAAATTTAAGTAAAGAAACAAAGGAAACGGAAGCTAACGGTGGAAAAATACATCCACTTCAATTGGCACTGGATGTACAGGATGCTATAGGAGAAAAAGATTGGTTAGTCATTGACGGAGGAAATACTCATTTCTGGTCTGAAATTGCAATTAATATAGCTGGATCAAAAGGAAAAAAAATTGGGGGTATATTGCACCCTGGAACATTTAGCATGTTGGGAGTTGGCGTACCTTTCGCATTATCTGCAAAGAATACTAACCCGGAGTCAAAAGTAATTTTGATTAGCGGTGATGGAGCATTTCTTTCGGGAGGCTTATCAATAGAAGCGGCTTTTCAGGAAAACAAACCTATCGTTGTTGTCATTGATAATAATGGAGGATTAGACTGTATTTCTCAACAACAAGAACGTTTATTTAAAAATGGAAAGCACTTTGCAACAGATTTTAGAGATATTCCTTTTCATAAAATTTTTGAAGGCTTTGGGGGTCATGGAGAGTTAGTTACAAAAAGAGAACATTTAGCTCCAGCTTTAAAAAGAGCGATAGAAAGTGGAAAAACAGCTTGTGTAAATGTAAAAGCCAAAGGTGTTATAAGTCCAATCGTGGCAGCTGTTAGTGATAAAAGGGATAAGGCATCAATAGAATAATTTAATGGCAATTTTATCAACTCATTTGCTAAATTCAGTTAATGGAACACATGCTATAGGTGTTAAAATCATAATTAGCCAAATTAACTCTTCAGGTAAAAAAAATAATTTTTATGAGGGGGTAACAGATAATGGTGGAAGAATTTTACAAGATTTTGATCTTTCTAATGACGACTGTGCTTGTGATTATGAAATGATATGTAAAACTTCAGAATATTTTTCTGAAAAAAAAATTATTTCAGAAATAGTTATAAAGTTTAGAATGGAAGATCCTAAAAAAAAATATCACTTACCAATTATAATATCTCCAAATGGATATTCGATTTGGTGGTCACAATAATAATTAAATAATTAAAATTTTATGTCAAAAAATATAAAATTAAATATGTCACGTAGGATCAGAAGAACGCCTTATACCAATAAGGTTGAAGACCATGGTGTATCTGATTTTACAGTAGTAAATCATATGCTATTACCAAAAGGATTTAAAAGATCTGTAGAAGATGATTACTGGCATCTTAATAAAGAAGTTCAAATTTGGGATGTGTCTTGTCAACGACAAGTTCAAATAAGTGGGCCTGATGCTTTTAAGCTTGTTCAGAAATTAACTCCTAGATCTCTTGAAAGAATGGAAACAGGAAAATGCTTTTATATCCCAATTCTTGATGAAAATGCAGGCATGATAAATGATCCTGTTTTACTTAAATTAGATGATGATATGTTTTGGATATCAATTGCAGACTCTGACATATTGCTGTGGGCAAAAGGTATCGCGATCGGTTCAAATTTAAATGTGAATATAGAGGAACCGGATGTATATCCGTTAGCTATCCAAGGACCCAGATCTGAAGAATTGCTGTGTTCTGTTTTTGGAGAAGATATAAAGAAAATTAAATTTTTCAATTTTAGAGTTTTTGATTTTCATGGTACTAAACAGATTATTGCAAGATCAGGGTATAGCAAACAAGACGGTTTTGAAATTTATTTTAAAGGTTTTGAAAAATACTTTAATGGCATTGAGATGGGTGAAAAGCTTTGGGATACGATATGGGAAGCAGGCAAAAAATTTAATATTTCCCCAGGTTGCCCAAATCTTATTGATAGAATTGAAGCAGGTTTAATGTCTTATGGAAACGATTTTACAAGAGAAAATAATCCATTTGAGTGTAATTTAGATAATTATTGTAAATCTGATAGCTCGCATGATTTTATTGGAAAACAAGCCTTAAATAAAATTAAAAATGAGGGAGTAAACCAAAAAATCAGAGGTATTATATTTAATGGAGATCCATGTGCTGCGACTAGCAGACCTCTTCCAGTTTTATCAACTGATGGTTTGAAAATTGGTCAAATTACATCAGGTATCTATTCTCCAAGAATTAAAAAAAATATTGGACTTTCAATGGTATTAAAAGATTATTGGGATGAAGGACAAAAGATTTTTGTAAATACTCTAGATGGAAAAAAAAGAGCCGGGACTATAACTTCTTTGCCATTTCCAGATTAAATAGTTATATATACATTTTATGTTTAAAGCAGTTATTGCAGGTTATTCGAGATCACCATTTACTATGGCAAGAAAAGGTGCTCTAATTGATATTAAGCCAGTAAATATGTTGGCTGATGTGATAAAAAACTTAGTAAGTAAATCAAAGATTAATAAACAAGATGTGGAAGATATTGTTGTTGGTTGTGCTTTTCAAGTTGGCGAACAATGCTTCAATATTGGTAAATTAGTTACATTCCTTACTGACATGGATATAAAAACATCTGGTATGACAGTTGATAGATGGTGTGGATCCTCTATGGAAGCAATTCATATAGCAGCTGGTAAAATTGCAATGGGTTCAGGCAAAGTATTTATTTGTGGTGGTGTTGAAAGCATGACTAGAGTTAATACTGGATTTGATCCACTTCCTTATCCTCATAATGAAAAAGAAAACCCTAACGTATATTTTACAATGGGTATTACAGCAGAGAATGTTGCAAAAAAATTTAATATCTCGAGAAAAGATCAACAAGAATTTGCTATTAATAGTCATAAAAAAGCACATGATGCGCAAGTAAATGGTAAATTTAAAAATGAAATTGTACCGATTGGAAATTGTAATAGCGATGGAAATATTCGGCCAGGAAGTAATCAGGAAAAACTAAACGGATTAAAGCTTGCATTTGATCAAAATGGAACTGTTACTGCAGCAACCTCATCTCCTTTAACTGATGGTGCATCAGCAGTTTTAATTTGTGAAGAAAATTATGCTAGGGAAAATAATTTAGAGATTTTAGGCAGAATAGTTTCAACAGCTGTCGAAGGTTGTAAGCCTGACTTTATGGGTTTAGGGCCAATCGGTGCATCAAAAAAAGCATTAGAAAGAGCAAACTTGACTATTGATCAAATTGATATTGTTGAAATTAATGAAGCTTTTGCATCACAATCAATTGCATGTATAAAAAACTTAAATATTGATTTAAGTAAAGTAAATTTAGATGGTGGCGCTTTAGCACTAGGTCATCCACTTGGAGCAACTGGATCTAGAATAACTGGTAAAGCATCAGAGCTACTAATTAGAGAAAATAAAAAATATGCTTTATCTACTCAATGCATTGGATTAGGCATGGGTATAGCAACTATTATAGAGAACATTCATTAATATTAAATGGAACATATACCATTTGATAAAAGATCAGGAAAAATTTGGTTTAATAATAAACTTGTAGAGTGGAGAGATACTAAAGTACATGTGATAAGTCATGGCATGCATTATGCTAGCTTAGTATTTGAAGGTTTAAGAATTTATAATACCCAAATTTTTAAATTAGAGGAGCATACTCAAAGACTTTTTCATTCTGCAAAAATTATGGATATGAAAATTCCCTACACTATAGAAGAGATTAATGATGCTACGAAGAAACTTGTTAAAGATCAAAATATTCAAAATGGATACATAAGACCTTTTGTTTGGAGAGGTAGTGAAATGATGGGAGTTTCGGCACAAAATACAAAAATTAACGTTGCAATAGCCATTTGGGATTGGCCTGCATATTTTGATCCAAAACTCAAATTAAATGGTATTAAATTAAATATTTCCAAATGGCAAAGACCCCCTCAAAACTCCTCCCCTTGGAATAGTAAAGCTGCAGGATTGTATATGATTTGTACTCTTTCAAAACATCAGGCAGAAAAAGAGGGTTATATAGACTCTTTAATGTTAGATCACGAGGGTAATATTGCTGAAGCTACAAGTGCTAATATTTTTTTTAAAGATAAAAATAATTCATTGCATACACCAATACCTGACTCATTTTTAGATGGCATCACCAGAAAAACAGTGATTGATTTAGCAAAATCAAAAAATATAAAAGTTTATGAAAGAAAAATATCTCTTAAAGAGTTATCAGATTTTGAAGGTTGTTTTATAACAGGAACAGCAGCTGAAATTACTCCTGTTGCATGTATCGTTGATAATAAATATAAAGTTTGTGAGTTGATTTTAGATCTTTCCTCGAGCTATGAAGCTCTAGTTGGTAAAAATTAATTTATTACCTATTAATTCCTCTTAATCTCTCAGATCTTCTTCTTAATAATTCTGCAGTAATTAAAATTAAAGTTGACATAACAATTAAGCAAGTGGCTACAGCCATAATTGTGGGACTTAATTGTTCTCTTAATCCTACCCACATTTGAATCGGAATAGTTGTATTTTCTAATCCTGCCAAAAATAACACTACCACTACTTCATCAAATGAAGTTACAAAAGCGAATAAAGCTCCAGATATAACACCTGGCATAATTAAAGGTAAAGTAATTTTCATAAATGTATTCACTGGATTACTTCCAAGACTTGCTGCAGCTCTAGTAACACTATGATCGAAACCAGATAAGGTTGCTGTAACTGTAATAACTACAAATGGCGTACCTAAAATTATATGTGATAATATTATTCCTGTATGTGTCGCTGCCAAGCCAACCTTTGCCATAAAGAAAAAAATTGCTGTACCTGAAATAATTAATGGAACTATCATCGGAGAAATTAATAGTGCCATAAATGCAGCTTTATATGGCATATGCCTACTACTTAAACCTAAGGCTGCTACGGTTCCAAGAATTGTAGATCCTATTGTTGCAAAAAAAGCAATGATTAAACTATTCTTAGTAGCTAATCCCCATGGATTTTTTGTTCCATAGATCATGTCTTCATACCACCTCAATGAAAAGCCCTCTGGATCTAGCGCTAACATCTTTGCAGAAAAATGAATGTATTGCTCTGCGTTAAATGAAAGTGGTAAAATAACAAATAAAGGTGCAATTAAAAAGAAAAATACTAAACTACAAAAAGTTAAATATGTGTAATGCCATATTTTATAATGTAAAGGTGTGTGACTTGGTAATGCCATAATAATCTATCCTAATTTAATATTATCTATTCCAACAAGTTTGTTATACACCCAATAAATTGCCAAAACTCCCACTAATAACATTGTGCCAAGGGCTGAGGCAAAAGCCCAATCCAATGAACTCTTCATATGATAAGCAATATTATTACTAATTAAAGAACCACTTGCTCCGCCTACTAAAGCTGGAGTAATATAATATCCAATGGCTAAAATAAATACCAATAAACATCCAGCACCAATACCTGGGATTGTCAAAGGAAAATAAATTTTAATAAATGATGTAAGTGGAGTGCCACCTAAGGATTTTCCTGCTCTCATCAAACTAGGTGATATCGTCTTCATAACGCTATAAAGTGGTAATACCATAAAGGGTAATAATATTTGTGTCATTGCAACAAATGTACCAACCACATTGTACATTAGTTCAGGCCTATTATCGTCTGTAGCTAAACCAAGCCAAACTATCAAGTCATTTACTGGTCCTTGTTGTTGAAGTAGCACCATCCAACTAGAAGTTCTAACCAACAAAGATGTCCAGAAAGGAAGTAACACACAAATCATTAGTAAATTGCTATACTTCATTGGTAAAGTTGCTAATAAATGTGATATTGGATACGCTAGAATAAAACAAAATAATGTAACCCAAAAAGCAACGTTCACAGTTCTAAGCCATAAAGTTTTATAAATTCTTCGATCTTCATCTTGTTGAACAATGCTTCTATCTTGATCAAATTTCAAATCTACACCTTTGAGATATTTAGCATAAGACCAATTTGGGGCAGTATTTTTTAAAGCAACTAAGTATTCACTTTGACCCCATCTTTTATGAATTTTTATAAATTGCTCTTTATAATTACCTTCTTCAAGTTTGTTAATTTTTCTAACTGTTTTTTTAATTAAGCTACTAAAACCTGATTTTTCATAGTTTAATCGTGCTATAATTTTCCCATAGGTTTTATTTTGTTTCAAGTAAGTTAAATCTTCGTATAATCCTTGATATACAGGTTCATCTGGTAGATCTTTCCCATCCCACTTTTCCATGGCCATAAATGTTTTGGGAAGCATTTTAGTAATCATTCGATCGTCTACACTTCTAAAGAGCATGTCCCCAATTGGAAATATGTAAATTATTAAAATAAAGAAAAATAATGGAGCAACAAGTAATAAGGCTTTTACTTTATTTTTTCTTTCAGCTTTTTTAAGACTTTCTTCTAAAGGTATTCCGTCAGATGATAAAATTTTTTCAATGCTCATAATTAAAAAGGGCGGTTAAGAATAACCGCCCTTTTAATATAGTATAAAAAACTATTCTATAAAACTAAATTATAGACTAGCTTTCATTGCTTCCCATT
>MDSV01086746.1_pt1 | contig 11618 bp, 4 predicted proteins | sample 810851 | NCBI WGS metagenome assembly MDSV01 (sample SAMN05326640, study PRJNA326480) | marine metagenome | isolation source: seawater | place: Atlantic Ocean: North East | collected 2012 | reverse complement strand
GGAAATTGAAAATATCCCTAATTTTAGAAAGTATTCAGGTTACACAGCCTACGTTGAAGGTTGGGGTCTTTACAGTGAAAGCTTGGGTTATGATATGGGGCTTTATCAAGACCCATACTCTGAATTTGGAGCGCTAACTTACGACATGTGGAGAGCAGTGAGACTAGTGATTGATACGGGTATGCATTACAAAGGATGGAGCAGAGATCAAGCAATAGATTTTTTCAGAGAAAATGCAGCTAAAACTGAGCAAGATATTGTCAATGAGGTCGATCGATATCTAGTTATGCCTGGCCAAGCATTGGCTTATAAAATAGGTCAGTTGAAAATAATGGAATTAAAAAATAAATCAAAGCAAGCACTCGGTGAGAAATTTGATATCAAAGAATTTCACCATGTTATTTTGGGAGAAGGGTCTCTACCATTGGGTATTTTGGAAGAGAAAGTGGATTATTATATTCAAGATAATTTGTAAGTTAGGATTCAAATATGGAAGGGTTACTTGAAGGTATAGAGCTTATTATGGATGGGAAAATCCTCCCAGGATTCGTTTTCGGTATCATCCATGTGAGCCTTGTATTGATTGGTTTTTACTCTGGATGGAGCATCAATAGATTACTCAAATTGTCTACCAAAGGCTACATCTCCGGAATCATTGGCGCTTCTTTGGCTCATGTTATTGCTGACTTGGTAGCAGCCTTAATTGATCCTTCGATGAGAGCCAGAACTTTCGGCATTGTTTTGGGTGGATTGTTGCCATTGTTATTGATACCTTTTCTTGAGAGATACATCACTAAGAGCGAGCGGCATATCATGGTTGGTGATCATGAAGACATTGAGAAAGATCTTCATGATAAACACAATGATTGACTAAGATTACCTTTCTCTAAATGCCTCGTTTGCAATTTTTGTAACCGGTTGCAGCAGATATTCCATCACGGTTTTTTCTCCGCTGATAATATCCACTTGAGCAACCATGCCTGGAATAATCTTTACAGTTTTACCCAATGATGTTGCAGCAGATTTATCCACTGCGATCTCACAGATATACCAGATTGTTCCATCTTCTTTCTGAATTGAATCTGCGCCAACATTGATTACAGTTCCACTCATTGAGCCAAATTTAGCAAAATCAAAAGCCGTTAATTTTATAATTGCACTTTGCCCCTCCAGAACATAAGCAATATCTTTTGGGCTGACTTCAACTTCGATTAAGAAATCTTCCTCAATCGGAACAATTTCAACAAGCGGTTCGCCCGATTGGACTACACCACCAGTGGTTGTGAATAGAACTCTATTAACAATTCCATCCATTGGTGTTTTAACAGTAGATCTTTGTAAACGGTCTTTTAGTACGGGTTCCATTTCTTCAGCTTTCAAAAGCTGCGCCTCCGCTTCTGAGATCCTTTGCAGAAGACGAATGAGCTCCATTCTTGACTCCACACCTTGGTCTACAAGGGGCACTAGAATTTCTCTTTCTTCATACAGTAAGTTTAGATTATTTTTTGCAGCAGTCTTTTCTTTATCAAGAGCTGATAATTCGGAGTCAAAACGAGTTGTATCAAGTTGGATTAGGGCATCATTTTTGTTAACAATATCGCCAGATTTGACAAAGATGCCTTCTATGATTCCACCTTCCAGGTTTTGAATGATCTGTATCTTTGAGGATGCAATAATTCTCCCTTGCCCAGATGTGACTTCTTCCAATGATGCAAATGATGCCCAAATGGATATCGATACCCAGAATATCAATATTGTATAAAGAATAATGTCTGCTTTTTTAATTGCTTTTGAATGCTGCTTCATGATTTCGAAGCCTTTAGTTGCTTTAATACATCATCCCTAGATCCATCAAGTGCTATTTTCCCATCTGCCATAACAATGATCCGATCAACTAGTTCTAAAAGTGGCAATCTATGAGTAACGGTAATCAGCGTCTTATTTTCTATCATTGGGTTGAGTTTTTTAACAAATGTTTGTTCAGCATTTAAATCCAGTGATGCCGATGGTTCGTCCATAATTAGCATTTCTGGATCATTTGCTAATGCTCTTGCAATTGAAATCGCCTGTCTTTGACCAGCTGATAGAGACATTCCTCTATCTATCAATACCGCATCCAATCCCCCCGGAATTCTTGAAAGAAAAGTATTCACGCCACTGCACTCAATGACTGCTTTAAGCAAAGACTCATCGATGTCATTGCGAGCCATTAGAATATTGTCTCTGATGCTTCCAGCAAAAAGACTGGTCTCTTGAAGAATCACACTAATTTTTGAATGAAAGATGGATGGATGAATCTCACTTGTAGCTAAATTATCATAAGTGATCACGCCTTGAGTTGGCATCAGTAAACCGGATAAGAGTTTTATAACCGTTGTTTTCCCAGAACCATTTCTTCCCATTATGGCAATTTTTTCACCTTGATTGATTGAGGCATTAAACTCAATCAGGCTTGGTATTGAGTTATTTGGATAAGTGAAACCAACTCTTGAGCATGATAATTGCCCCAAACTGGAAATCTTTAATCCTTGAGATTCTGGCAAACGCTCATCAATCTGATGCATCAAAGAATCCAGTTCTCGGTAAGCAGTTTTTGTACTGTTGAGTCGTCCAAAGAGATTTGCAATAAGTGCTAACGGAGCAATTGCTCTTGAAGAGAGCAGGACAGCTGCAACCATTGCCCCCATTGAAACCACCCCTTCATCAATCAAAATAGTCCCATAAAAGACGATAAATACCAGGCACAGCAATTGTGCTGATGATGCAGAATTGGTGGCTAACTGTGACAAAACTTTAGACATTCTTCCGGCCTCAGAGCCATCTTCAACAGTTTCTTGATATCGATCGAGAAAGAGTTTTGATGATCCTGTTGACTTAATTGTTTCTATACCGGTGAGGCTCTCGATCATGAGACCATGTTTGTCTTTACCAACTTCCATCGCCTTTTCTGCATGCTTTGAGATAAATGGTTGTACCAAGAAGCCGATGCCAATGACAAACGGAATTGCAAGCAATGGAATGATTGCCAATGGACCAGAGATAAGGTAAATCACGAATACAAATAAGAAAATAAATGGAAGATCAACCACAAGTGCCAATGTTGCAGAAGTGAAGAACTCTCTAACATGGTCAAAACCTTTGATAACGCTTGCTAACCCTCCAACAGAACCCGAGACTTGATCCAGTGGTGCTTCCAATACTTTTGCATAAATATCCTGCCCGACTTTCAGGTCAATCTGTTGGGCAGCCAGATCTATAAACCATGCTCTCATATTCTTCAAAATAAAATCAAAAATAAGCACAATCATCATCCCAGCTGTTAGTGCATAAAGGGATGGAAATGCTGCATTTGGAATGACACGGTCATAGACCACCATTATGAAGATTGAGCTTGCAACAGATAGCAGGTTAATCATGATTGCTGCCATGGCAATCCTAAAAAATATTGATTTAAAATTAAAGACAGAACCCCAGAACCAATGTTTATTTTTATTATTAGGCATCTTTAGAGTGTATCCATTGAAGTCATAAATTGAGACAATTAGTTACCCAAGGTTTCAACATCATCTTTGAGCTGACCCAAAATAGCCATTTGTGTAAAGCCAGATAGGAGAACCGCTCTTTGATTGAAGACCATGTTTTCAGCCGACTCCAAGAAATCTCTTTCCGCTTGAAGCAAGTCAAGGAGTGAGACATTTGAAGTTTGAAATTGCATATTTAGATTCTCTCGACTTGTTCCATTGGCATTGAATGCTTTTTCATATGTTTTTATTCGATCATTTGCACTTTTAAGCTCAGAGAGTAGGGATTCAATATTTGCGGTGATGTCCTTTGTCAAAGTTGAGCGGTCATAGGAGAGCTGATTCAGTCGTTGTTTAGCAATCCTTAGTTGTGAATTTTTTCTTCCGCCTGTGTAAATCTCAGATTCAAATTGGACGCCGAGATAGATATCATGCTCCTCTAACTTCTTTGTCATGAAATAATCGGGGTTATAAATATCACCCTGAATTCTCAGATTCAGTTTCGGCCAGAAACTTGCACGCTGTTTTGAAACATTTTCCTCTGCGGCTTTGATTCGAAGATCAATCTCTTTGATATTGAGATTGGAACTAATGGCAAGTTTTTTGGCTTCATTTGACTCAATTATGAGCATTGATTGATTGAACCCGATCATTTGATCGCAGACTTTAATATTGGGCATCAATTGAATAAATTTAGCTTTTGCTGAATCATAGCTCAACTGGATTCTAAGAAGTTTTGCTTCCGCTTCAGCAAGCCTAGCATTAGCCCTAGATAACTCTCGTGTAGGCGCTCTACCGCTTTGAACCCTAATTGCGATCTTTTCTGTAATTTCACGATGTCTATTCACCGAGTCGTCAACCATTAAGTTTAAAATTTTATATGAAGCCGTATCCAAACAGGAGGTAATCATTTTTAAAATTAAGCTATTCACTTTTTGCTGTAGAACGACATCTTCAGCCAATAAATTATTTCTTGCTTCATCAATTTGATATTTGGTTGAAAAGAAATCAAATAAGAGCTGCTCCACTAAGATTCCTGCTGATGTTCGATCTTTTATGGGCGAACTCTCAAAAAAGCTGAATGTATCATCATAACTACTTTGTAGCGGGTTTGTCGTAGATCCAAAGAGAGATATCTGAGGTCTTCTTGGCGATTTTGCAATATTTAGCGTTTCCCTGCTTTGAGCAAGATTTGCTTCAGAGGAAAGAAATATCGGATGCTCTGTGACTGAAATTTGTAACGATTTGAAGAAATCCTTCGAAGTGATTTCATTCATCATCATGGAAGGTTTTGTCAAGGCAGAACTTTCTTGAGCATGGAGTAATATAATTGGATTACCGATTAAGATTATTCCAACTATTACCTGCGACAGATAATAGCGAATTTTTTTGAATCTTAAGATCATTGAGACATTCTAATACAAAATCCTAAAAGAGCTATATTAAGATCATGACTATGCAGTTTTGAGAAAAATGCTAGATTGATAGAAAGCTCCAATCGTCCCAAATGATCTCATCTGTAATATTTTTCCATCCATCTTTTGAGTCAATATTGATGGGTGATATATATATAGTTTTGGCAAGGTTTATATTTGCACTAATACCATCACCAGATAAGTATTCAAAATCAAGCTCCAACGAATCATCAACCGACAGTAGACCATTAAACGAAGGCAATGATTCTGAATCAGAATTTCCATAAGCATCTGAAGACTGAGGGAGGTTAATAATGCAGAGACCATGGTCATTCACCCATAGATCATTGTGAGGGAGGGTGATGGTTTCGTTGTCATCGTTATCGATTTGGTCATCGGATGAAATTATAGTGGTATTGTTATCTATCTTTTGATCCGCATCATCAGTTTCATCCGTGAGTACTTCAATGGGTTTACTGGATGCTGAATTGTTAGCAAGTTCAGAAACCTGAACCGTTTCATCAGCAAACATGATCGTTTCTACATTAGAAATTGTAATCGTATTATTTTTGTAAAAATCATCAGCATCTGAAGTCCCTCTTATCTCGACACTTCCATCAGAGACTGTAATTTCGAAATTTGACCTGTTGTCAAAAATCAATAGAGTATCGTCTCCATTCTTACCATCAATGCTTTCGGATCCACCACCAGAATCAAAAACATCATCGCCATCTGTCCCAGCAAAATCATCTCCCCCATTAAAGGAACCATAAAAATATGTTGCATCACTCAGGGTTGTATCAAGAGAAGTGGTGATGTCTGAAAATATTATATTTTCAACATTAATTAGGGTAATTTTTTTATTACCATATTGACCAACATCAGTCCCTAATGCGATTACTTTAGTGACACCTTTTAAAGTGATAACCTTAAATTTAGTGCTTGGGAAATAGTCCTCATCATTAAACATTAATGTATCAATACCTCCCTTTCCATCTATGAAATCACTACCACCAACGGCATCTATAGTATCGTCGGCCTCTGTACCTAAAATAGTTTCGCTTTGATAAGTTCCAGTGATGCTGTTTTCTTCAGCATCTGTTACAGAGATAGTTAGGTCCTTGGATAAAATACCCTTGACTGTGATTGTGATACTGTAAGTCGATTGATTTTCAAAATCTGCTGATGTTCCAGATTTGAGTTTCAATACATTATCTTCGGTGATTTCAAATTTATCCGAATCTTCTCCACTCAAAGCAAATACAGCAAAATCATCATCAGGAGACAGTTGCTCTAGTCCAGTTACTGATAATTTTCCAATTTCACCATTGATTAGATTCTCTCTGAGCGTTTGGTTACCTGTAGCAGATATCCTTGCATCTGATGAGAGAGCATAAACACCGATTCCTTTTTCGGTAATAAAATATGTTTCCCCATCATCACTTTTGTAATAATTAAAGGCAAGGTCGCTACTCGAATATGTCCAGTTTTCATCTGAGTTGACTGCTACTATGTCTTGAGAATCGGCAGTGTTGTCTCCTCTAATATAGATAGCTATATCTGAGTCCCCATCCTCATCTAGATCTTCTGAGGATCCTGGGTTAAGGCTGATGATTGAATCTTTAGTCAAGTTAATTACAGTTCCAATTCCATCACCACCAAAGTACAACTCCTCTATATTATCCGTCTCACCCTCTAAATCTGAGAGATTGAAATGAATACCATCCTGAACGAGACCTGTAAAATCAATTCGATCCAGACCAGAGTCACCAGAAATAAGATTAAAATCATAAGCTAGCGGAGTAAATACATCGTCTCCATTGCCACCATATACAGTATCCCCAGTGCTTATTTGTAATACAGAATCGTCACCAGGACCGCAATTGATAACATTAATTGAGATGTTGCATGTAATCTGATCAGATCCACTTCCCGCCTTCACATTTTCCATCTCATTGAACCAATAGATTGAGATGACATATCCAGTGAAGAATTCTCCATTGTCATAGCTGATCTTATCTGTACCAATGAAGCTCAGAATATCATTGAGGTTGATTACAGAATCAAGATCCATGGAGGAAAAATCAATGGTATCGTTTCCACCGGTATCAAAAATAGTGAAATTGACTGGTCCATTTATTAGATATACATCATCTCCAACAGTGGCATCAGGCCTATACCACGTGTTTGTGTTTTGATTATATGAATATAAATATCTAAGTGCCAAGATATCAAAAAACATCGGAGTATAAGGATAGATTTGATCTCCATCATTTGTCTCCATCCATGTTTGTTTTATAGTTTCTGAAAGACTCTCCTCAGCATTAAACTCAAAGTTTTGCATGGATATAAGGTTGTGAGCATTTATTTGATTAGGACGATTATCATCGCCCGGTTTTTTTAAAGGATGTGTGAGCGATGGTATGACTGATCCATCTCCATGAATCTGTCCACAAACACCGCAAACATGAATCAATTGATCGCCTTCGGCTGTTAGGTGAATTGGCATTAAGTTATCACCAACATAATCACGATATGCCATCATCGTATAATACTGTGCATCATAAAAAGCAGGCATCAATGGAGATGTAAATCCTGAAGCATTATTTGAGAAGTAGTTGTGTGGATGTTTTAAGCCAAGCGAGTGACCTATTTCATGAAGCAGTGTTTGGAATCCGAAGGTACCGTCCGCCCAATCACCATCCGTATTTCCAGAATAATTTAGCATCCAAATATCAGAGTCACCCGAGTCATTATATGAATCATTTATGCCATAAATATCTACCATGGATACTCCTGCATAATCAGCAGATTCAGAATCAGTGAGACCGATACGAATATCACCAACTTGGGTCTCGGTTTCTAAGATTCTCACAAAATTGATTCCAGTCATTGAGCTAATTAATGCAAATGCACGATCAACAGCATCAAAGAATGCTTGAGAAGGATCAGCTATATCTAGGTGAGGATCACCATAAAATGACCCATTCCCTCGATAATCCTCAGAGAAGACTGATTCATTTGTAACCACGCTGTATGTTATGGTATTTTGCGTGTCGTCATCTCCATCTATATCTAATCTCAAGCCAAATAACATGGCATTAACAAAATAACTTGCAGATTCCTGAACATTGAATTGGGATTTAATATCTGATGCATATGGTGTTGCATACTCTAAGTCATTGATATTAATGTTGAAATCCTTTTCAACTTTAAGCCCACCTTGGTCAGTTGCTATAACTGTAATTTCTATCGTGGACTTAATTTCATAGTCAGCATAGACATTGTCCTTTAACTTAAGCGTTCCATCAGATGTAATCTCAACCATAGCTGCATCAGGACCGAGTATCTCATAGGAATAAGAATCAATTACATTCGGATCAGATACACTCATTTTTCCAATCTCAATTCCTCGGTGACTTTCGTCAATAATAGAATTAGACAATGAGAGATCATCTGGTGGGACATTTACGGATACAACAATATTCTTTGAGACACTGAATCCAGCAGAATCAGAGATCGTCATGGTTAATATATAATCTGTTTTATCATCAAAATTAGCCTCAATCCCTTCTTTTAGCTTGAGTTTTCCATCTGAGGTGATTTCAAAGTATGATGCATCTTCTCCGGTAATCTCGATTTCATGGTTATCCAAGCTATCTTGGTCAGTGATTATGATGTCTCCAATTTCAACCCCAATCTCACCCGAGTTAACAGAACTATTTGATACGAAGAAGTCAGGGCCTTCATTCACGTCAACCACACCTATAGTGACCACAGCACTGACTTCGAGACCATTTGATGTATAGCCATTGATATAGAGATTGATTTCTGAACCGGATTCATAATTCAAAGACTGATCATCTTTGAGCTTTAAGGTTCCATCCGATGTTATCTCGAATAACTCAGAGGAAGTTCCAGAAATAACCAGGTTTATATAGTCGACCGAGTCATCCGATTCTAACCCGACGGTATTGAGTTTTCCAATCTCAGATCCAGTTTCATTCTCTGTGATGTTATTCGTTGAGATGTGTAATTTGATATCAGGGGTTGACTCATCGGCTCTGTCCGATCCCCACCAAACAACAATTTCTTGCAAATAATTTTGATCAAATTGGAAGAAGTCTTTATCAGCGGTGAACATGAATTCATCCAATCCATCTCCATCAAAGTCACCGAGCGGGCTGATCTGTTGAAGACCAGAACCATAAACGATTACAGAATTAAGAGAGTATATATCTGTGACTTCACCAGGCCAGCTGGCTTGACCATAGACCAATAATCCAAGTCCATAGTGATTGCTTCCTAAGACTTGTGATTCCCAATAGCCGTCATTGGTCATAAAGAAATCATCATAACCGTCTCCATTGACATCGCCGACTCCAGTGAAATCATTGAGATAGATGCCTGTTGTGAAAGTTACATAATTGCCATCAAGAAAACTAACATCCCAAAGGCTAATAAGGAAAACATCATCTACAAAATCACCATCTGAGTCATAATTAGTGCCCCAGTTGTTTTTGCCCCAAATGATTACACAATTTCCATCTTGGTCTGTTATTCCAAGATCATCATTGCCATCACCATTGACGTCACCAAGGTTTGCCCAAGATCTTCCTAGCTCTGCATTTTCATAAGGCCCATCAATTAAAACAGAAGTCTGAGGTTCTCCGAAACGACTACCGAGTATCATGAATACTACTCCTGATTGATAGTATTCAATTCCAGCTTCTTCATCAGCAACGACGAAATCCATGAGTCCGTCACCATTGAAATCACCGGTTACTACATCGCTGCCAATGAGGCCTTGATCAATCCCAGAATATTGAGCAAGATAGTCAATATTATTTCCATAATCATCAGGCCCATATGCACCTTCACCGTCTCCTGTGAACCAATTTTGAGTCTTGAGTTCTGATTGTCCATATATGATGAAAATAGCCCCTTCATCAATATCAGCCAAACCATTCTCATCGGCATATGGAGCACCAATTATTAGATCATCAAAGCCATCTCCATTGACATCTCCAACCGAAACACTATACCCAAAATTAGCTTCACTTCCTCCAAGTGGGGATAAAAATTCTGACCAGGTTTGGCCTGTAAATGTCCGTTCAGATAATGTTTCAAGATCTGCACCATGAATGACAGATACAAAGCCGCTGGTGCTATCTAATGTATCATTATAATCCCACTCGATATTTTGAAATTCTGAAACACCAAAGCCAAGCACAATATCAGCAAAACCATCCCCATTGATATCACCCAAGTTTATATCGGTTGGTGTTTGACTAATATACTGGCCATCTTGATAGTAATAACTTGAAAAACTTGTAAGCAGAAGGCCTACGCCATTGCCCAATTGATAGCCATATAGATCATCTGGATTATTGTATGTGCTTCTGTTTGCACCAGGGACAAGATAGATGTAAATGTAATCATCTGAATAGTCATGAATCATGACCACCGCATCATCCAAACCATCTCCAGTGATATCTTTGCCCCCTGTAATGAGCATGTCATAGCTTTCAAATGGAGGCTCCCAAGTTTGATCAAAGGGATAGCTAATGACCCCATTCTGGAGACCCATATTGATTTCAATTTCTCCATCAGAGGCACTGTCTCCTGGTGCCAGTAGAAAGTTATTGGTTCCACCAAAAGATGCAACAACAGGTATTTCTGTTTCTCCATCTGTTATGTATAAGCTTAACCATTGCTCCGCCGATAGATTTGTGCCTGCATGAATGGTTGGATGATTGAAGTAATCAAAAATATACTCAGTGGTTTCAAAATCAACTTCAAAACCTGCTTTCAGATATACGGCTCCGGTAGAAGCATCAAATCTAAAATATTCGGAAACATTTTGATCTCCCAGCTTGACCAAAAGATCAAATCCAGTTCCACCTTCTGGATCATCAATTTCTATTGTAAATAGATACACCTCTTCTCCAGCACCTTTTTCTGGAACCGTTACTATGAGATGACCTGAATATCCATAACCTGCATTTTTGCCCGATAATACTCGCGCAGTTGCAACCTCATCAATGTCATTGATATTGATCTCAAGAATCGAGGCGATTGTATCTCCATCCTCATTTGTTGCAGATAGGTTGATTGTATAGGTATTCTTATTCTCATAATCCGCCTGAAAATCTGAGACAAGCTTTAATTTCCCATCACTGGTTATTTCAAAGAATCTCGCATCTTCTCCAGAAATTTCATATGTGAATTGATTCGATGCTTCTATTCCATTTACTTCAATTTGGCCAATAGCGATTCCTGATTCATTTTCATTCACGTCATAATTATCAAGTGTGATTGAACCAAAGCTAATTTTGATGTCATTTTGTGTGTACTGAAGCCCCTGAGAATCGGTTACAGTTATACTGAGATTAATTGAAGAACCTAATGCTCCATTGATCGATTGATCGTCTTTGAGTTTCAATAAACCATCCACGATTTCAAATCTGTTGTCGTTCACAGAAAAGGTAAATCCAGCATCATCATCGTCATCTGAAACAATCAACTCACCAATCACAACTCCAGATTCACCGCTTGTAATAGAGTTTGCTGAGAGTGCAATCTTCGTTGGTGCGTCATCCTTATTATTTACAGAAATGTTAAATATATGAGTAGTGATGAGTCCACCGCTATCAATGGCTTTGACAGAAATCAGTAGACT
>MDSV01172638.1_pt1 | contig 11619 bp, 5 predicted proteins | sample 810851 | NCBI WGS metagenome assembly MDSV01 (sample SAMN05326640, study PRJNA326480) | marine metagenome | isolation source: seawater | place: Atlantic Ocean: North East | collected 2012 | reverse complement strand
GGCCGCTGCGACCGCCGCAGCAGCGACAGCGCCGCCGCCAGCGCCGCCGCCAGCGCCGCCGCCGCCGCCGCGCCGCAGCGCTCCTTCACGGCGCCCAGCGTCTCGCGCGCCTGCGCGAGCCGGTTGCCGTGCACGAGCGCCACCGCGCGGTTGCGCACCACCGCGTTTCGCGACGCGGCCACGACGCCGAGCGCCGAGACGTCCTCGCGGAGCGCGCCGGAGGCATCGCACAGGTTCTCGGCGCGGCGCAGGCACTCGGCGCCGCGCGCGCCGCGCGCGCCGACGAGCGCCGCGAGGTTCGTCGCCGCCACCGCCGCGGTCGCGTGGTCCGTGGCGTTCCCGTGGTCGCCTCGGCCGGCTCCGAGCACGGCCTCGTACCCTCGCACCGCCGCGTCCCGGCGGCCGAGCCGCGCGTCGCAAAACGCCGCCGCGCAGACGACGGGACCCAACTCCTCGGCGATCTCATCCGCGCCGAGGCCCTCATCCTGGAGCGCGGCTTCGCCCTGCGCCTTGGCGAGCGTGAGGTACTGCGCGGCGTCTTCGAACTCGCGCTGCGCGATCAAGCCGCACGCGACGTTGAAGGCGAGCTCGAAGGAGGCTTTCGGGGAGACGTCGCGCCGACGCAGCGCGTCGGCGACTTCGGCGTGACGACCGCTCGCCACGAGCGCGGCGACCAGGTTCGCGATCGTCGTGGCCGTCGCGGCGCCGCTTCCGGCCGGGCTCGAACCCAGGACGCGCTCGTACGCGTCCGCAGCCTCCGAGGCGCGGCCGAGGCGGTACAGGAGCTGCGCCTCGAGCTGTGCGACGCGGTGCTCGCGAGGCGGGGCGGCGTCGCCCGCCGCCCCGAACGACGCAGCCACCATCGCGAGCGCCTCCTCCAGCCTGTGCGAGCGGTACAGCGCGTAGGCGTGCTCGAACGCGAGCGACGCCTTCAGACCCGCGTCGTCGCTCTGCTCCAGGAACGCCACCGCGTCCGCGTATCGCGCGGACTCCACCAGCGCCACCACCTTGGCGCGAGACGCGTCGACATCGCCGGGGCTCACCTTCAAGATCTCGTCGCACAGCTTGGACGCGCGCTTGTGCGCGTGGTCCTCCACCGACTGGTGCAGCCGCGAGAACAGATCGGAGAGGTGCGCGTCGGGACCCGCCGCATCGTCACCGCCGCCGCCGCTTCGCGCGCCCGAGAACATCGCCGCAAAAGTCGATCGACTCAACCCGAGTCGGTCCGGCCCCGCGCCCCGACGCGTAGGAGTGATCCGCGAAGGCGCGCCGTGAGGGTTTTGGGCGTCAACCGCGGCAGTGGCTTTCGAGCGAAAGCAGTGGTGCTTCAGCTCACGGTCGGTGGCCTCGGAGCGACGCTTTTTCACGCTTTTCAGAGGTCGCGGTCGTCGGCCGTTTCACTCGATACCTGCGCGCTGAGGCGTGCCGGCGGCCGCGCGCGCGAGGGCATGTCGCGCGCAGAGCGGACGTCGCGCGAGCCGCGCGAGCCGCGCGCGCGAGACCCTCTCGCGCGTCGCGCCGCGGCGCGGCCGAAGGTGCGGTCCGTGGACGATTTCTCCGACGAGGCGTTGCTCGCCGAGCTCGGCGACGCGGGCGACGACGCCGCCTCCGACGGCGGCGAGACGTTCGAGTCCCTCGATGTTCTCGAGCGGCGTCTGCGGCGAGAGCTGGCGGCGATGCCCGACTCGACGCCGTGCGACGAGGAAGCCGCGATCCGGCGCGAGATCGAGGCGACGGACGACGAGCCCGACGAGGCGACGGCTCTGTATTTGAGCCTCATGCAGGATGAGCGGAGCCGTCGCGCGCGAAGCCGCGCCGGACGCGAAGCCGTCGCCGACTCGATCGCTCGGTCCGTCGCGGCCGACACCGCGAACGAAGTCGAGCGGTGTCGCGCGCAGGCGCACGCGGAGAAGATGGAGGCTGTGCGTCTGAACCGCGCGGGGGACAAAGAAGGCGCGCGCGCCGCGTTGCGCCGCGCCAAGGCGACGCAGGCGCGCGCCGACGAGATGACAAAAAGAACGGCGCCTCTGACTCGCGACGACGACGAAGCCGAGGCGCGAAGACCGAGAGGCTCCGCGGAGAACGTGGAGGAGCACGATTCGTTCGCGGAGCGCGCGAAGGCGCTCAGGCTGGAGGCTGTGCGTCTGAACCGCGCGGGCGACCGGGAAGGCGCGCGCGCCGCGTTGCGACGGGCCAAGGCGACGATGGCTCTCGCGGAGGAAAAACAACCGTCGCGACGAACGACGACCGACCGCGAGCCTCGCGCTCCTTCTTCTCGCGCGACCCTCGAGGAGCTGATGGCCTCCGCGCGCGCGGAGATGACGCGGGTCGCCGGAACGGAGGACTCCGATTCGGACCGAGGCGGCGTCGCGTCGGAAGAGCGAGGCTCGGGCTCGGGCTCGCCCGGCGGCAACGCCCGGCTTTTGTCCCACGCGCTCGGCGCGGACCACGACGACGCGCACTTCTCCGGCGCGTACGACGGACTCGCCGCGGACGGGACGTTGCGGGACGTGGATGCGGGGGCGCTCGCGCTCGAGCGATGCGCGGAGCTCGAGGGAGAGATTCTGGAGACGAAGAAGCGCGCGTCGGCGGCGCAGCGCGCCGGGGAAACGGTCGCGGCGCGCGAGTTTCTCGAGGCGGTTTCGGCGTTGGGGGAGGAGCTCCGCGAGACGCGCGCGTTCGCGGAGGACGAGGCGGGAGAGTGAGAGACTTCATGATATCGACAAGGTACCCTGCATAAGCGAAACAAGTTTCCATCGCGACACGCGTCTACCATGTCGACGCCGCCAGAACCATCGCCAGAACCGCCGCCAGAACCGCCGCGCCGCCGCTCCGCGCGCTCGCCGCGGAGGCGTCCGCGGCGGCGTCCGCGGCGGCGTCTGCGCTCGTCGCGCCGGGGCACCTCGGCCCCGAACAGGCGATGCACGGCACGTCCGCGGCGACGCAGCCGGTGTCGACGTCGTAGGCGTCCGCGGCTTCCATCGCGCACACGTACTCGCCCCACGTTTTTCCGTACGTCGCCTCGAAGGCGCCGCACCAGCCGAGCAGGGGCGCCTGCGTCCACACCTTGAACTGCTCGGCTTGCGTGCACGTGATGGCGTTCGCTTCGCACCAGTCCAGGAAGAACTGGTAGGCGATTTCCCCGATGGGGTTGTCCGCGCACCGCGGCGCGTCGGCGTCTTCGTACGCCGCGATGACGGCGTCGACGTGGTCCGCGCTTCCGCTCCGCACGTCGAACTTCGCGTCGCCCGGAATCGAGCAACCTTCTTTCCCGTCTCGTACTTTGCCCTCCCAGTACTCCGCGCCGTCGAACACGGAGAAGACGTTCGTGGCGTCCGTCAGCTTGAGCGCCCAGTACTCGGCGTCGCCCTCGGCGACGAGGTGGTTCTCGTTGCGCATGATGTCGGGGACGACGTATTCGCCGTTGGCGCACGTCGAGCCGTACACCTCCTCCATGATCTCCACCTTCTTCGCGTCCGTGTCCGTGCAGGGCTCGTTCCCGCCCTCGCTGTGCGGGTACCAGATGACGTACATCGTGCGGTCGAGCAGCTTCATGGTGTCGGGCAGCGCCTCGAGCACCGCGAGGGACTTCTCGCAGAACACCGCCGGCACGCCGCACTTGTTTATGCATTTGAACCGCACCGCGGAGGTGGACGTCGCCTTCAAAGCCACGGGGCCGACCGTGGCGTTGGTGATCTCCCCGGCCAGCATGGCCTGCTGCAAGAGGTGGATGTACTCGTGCACGGCGGTGTGCGCGGAGAAGTCGTTGTCGTCCTGCTCCGCCACCAGGTTGGCGTCCGCGTACATGTGCACGCCCGCGCCGTCCGCGAAGGGCACGTACGTCGAACCGGCGGAGGGGCCTTCGTCGAGCGTGATCTTGGTGTCGATGTCGTACAGGACACCGCGCCACGGCTCAGAGGAGGTGGCGCACGCGGCGAGCGCGCAGGGAGAGTGGAGCGCGAGGAGAAGCGCGGCTAAAACGAGGACGCGCATCTTGTTTGTCGGCCGGGCGTGTCAGTCTGGTGTGGGGAGGGACGGTCGGCGTGGTTTTCGCGACATTGTTAGACGACAACAGACGACAATAGACGACGACAATAGACGAAAACGGCGTGCGTAGCTACGTGCCGTATGCATACTTAGTCCGAAGATAGTGGTAAATAAAAAAACGTTACGAAATTTGCGTTTTTTCTTTGCCGCCGCGATCGTCCTCCACCGAGTCCGGGGGAATCGGAATGGTCAGCATCTCCCCGCCCACGTCCTCGCTCGCGTCGTCGTCCACCCCGACGGAAACGCTTTTCGGCAAAGAAACACGGCGACGCAGGGGCGCCGCGTCAGACTGGTCTCCGTAAGACTCGGCGCCCGCCGGCGGAAAAGCCGGCGCCGCCGCGCCGCGCTCCGCGTCTCCGCGGGCGACGCTCGTCGCGCGATCGTCGGGCCCCCCCCGGTCGTTCGCGGCGATCGCCGTGGAAGAGACGTTTTTCTCGCATACCTCCTCCTCCTCCTCCTCCTCCTCGTCGAGGTCGAGCCGCCCACCGCCGTTCTCCTCCGCGACGGCGGCGATGGCGTCGCACCACTCGCGCGCGCCCCTCCCGTTGCCCCCCTCGGGCAGCTCCAGGTCGATCGTGACGAGTCCCAAGCCCGCCGCGCCGCTGCCCAGGAGCCCGTTCGACAGGTTGTTCTCCACCGCGTCCGGCTTCCAGAGCGCGATCGAGAAGCACCGCGCGGGGTCGTGGTTCCCGATCTGCTTCTTGACCAGAAGCGACGTCGCGGTCCGCGCGGCGCGGCGCACCGCCCTTGGAAACCGCGTCTTCTTTTTTCTCCGTCGCGCCGTCCGCTCCGCCGCCGCCTCGTCGCGCGACTGCCGGTGCGCGGGGTCGCCGTCCGCGCCGAGCGTGAACGCGTCCACGCCCGGGACGCACTCCTTGACTAGCGACGCGGGCACGAACTGGTGCAGCTTGGGCTTAGCGCCGGGTTTCGTCCCCTTCGCCCACACGATGTGCTGCTTAGACGCGACGTACCACAGACGGTACGTCCCGGGTTCGAATCCGGGCTTGCGCTTGGTGTGCACGGTAAACGCCGCGCCCTCTACGAGCGCGCGTCGCAGCTCCAAACCGCGGCGCTCTTTTTCCAGCGCGTACGACTCGTTCGCGTCTCGAAGAGACGTCGTGAGCCGCGACACCGAACGCTGGTGCGCCTCGTTTTCCTCGCGCCGCGCTTTCTGAACCTTCGCCAGGCGCATCAGATGCGCCGCCGCCGCCGCGCCGCCGTCCGATCCCGCCCCGCCGCGCGTCGTCGGCGGCGCGACGAGAGAAGGCTCAGGCGCAGGCTCGGCGGCGCGCTCCGTCGCGTCCGGGGTCGGCGGAGATTCGTCCCGTCCCGGCGACACTTCTCCCACTTCGAAGTCGTCTTCGTAAGAGACATCAACGCCGTCTTCAAAGACCTCGTCGTATTCGTACGCGCCGGAGTCCGGCGCGCCGCGCGTTTCCGAGTCGCCAACGTCCAGCCGCGACGGCGACGCCGCCGCAGCCGCGCCGCCTCGGTCGCGCGGGCGAGAATGAGTCTCGCCCCAGGCGGTCTCGCCGCCGGACGGTCTCGCGTCGGCGTCAGTCCCGGAGACCAGCGTCGGCGCGTCGACGGCGCCGATGCTCAAATGCAGCACGCCGCCGCGCGTGCCCCGGAGCGGCAGCGCGTGCCGCGCGAGGCCGAGCGCGCCGCCAGCGGCGTCGCGCGCGTCGCCGGGCCGCGCGGCGGCGGCTTTCTCGGCGGACGCGCGGAGCCGCCCGAGGTCCACCATCTGCTTCGCGTGGCCGATGCAGCGCGGCTCGCCGAGCGGGCTCCAGTCCATGACGCGCAGGCGCAGCGGCGCGGGTCGGCGCGAATCGCGCCCGCGGTTGCCGTCCGCCGGAATCGGAAAGACCAGCCTGGTTCGCCAGTCGGGATCCGTCGAGTTCAGTCGCGTCGGCGTGCGCCTCGTGACGCCGCCGTAGGTCACCTCCAGGTACGCGCACGCGGACTTGGTCTGCGCGTTCGTCGCGGGAAGCCGCTCCGCGTTCCCCGCGTCGACGATGAGCGCGCCCCCCGGCCCGACCGCGCCGGGGTCGATTCCGGAGACTCCCCCGATTGGCGAACCGAGAAACAGGCGCTCCACGTCCTGGTAGTACCGCTTCGGCTCGACGTACGACGCCGCGAACACCTCGCCGATCTTCTGCTCCACGAACTCGCGCACGCCCGGGATGTCGTTCAGAGGCACGCCCATGGGGCGGACGCTCACCGAGACGTCGGGCTTGCCGTCGAACGAAAATTCGAGCCCGCTCACGCCGGGCGCGCGCCCGGACAATTTCATGCCGAGCAGAAGGCGCCCGGCGACGGAGAGGTCGGTGACGTGGATCGGGACGCGCGCGGACGGGACGGCGCGCGAGAAGGCGCCGAGAAGCGCGTTCGCCGCGCTCCCGAGCGCGCGCGTGTGCGTTCCCGATCCGGGCACGCTGATGTCCGCCTGGATGACGATGTGCGAGCTCACGGTGTCCCACCGGAAGTCGAACTCGAACTGCAGGTAATCCTCGGCGGGGTTGTATCTCGAGACGTACAGTTTCAGATCCGGAGGCACCACCCCGAACGTCGCCTCCTCCACGACCGCCCGGCGCACCACGCCGCCGGACATCGCGGAGGCGTCGCGCATCGCGCGCTCCATCGTGGCGCGCGCCTGCTCGTCCACGACGGCGGAAATCACCGCGCGCCACTCGTGCCGCAGCAGATGGTTGATCCACTCCAGCATGCCCGTCTCTACCGAGGTGTACGTCGCGTCCCTATGCCTGGCGTACGCCATGGCCGCCTTCACGCGCCGCAGCTTCCGGTCCGCCGCGCGCTGGGTAAGCTGCCGCGCGAACGCGTACGCCACCGCGATGAGGATCCAGTAGTCCACGTGCAGGAGGATGGTGCGTCCCATGTCCACCCACTCGAAATGCGTCTGCGGGAGGAAACCGCGGAGTCGCCCGAGAAAGTCGCCGAGTTCCGACGCGGCGGGATTGGCCGCCGCCGAGGCGCTCTTCGCCGCGAGCGCCGTGGCTGGTAGGACCGACGCCATCGCGGCGAAAAGCGCGAGCGCCATGCCTGGCCGCGTGGGGTCGCGGGGGGGTCCTCGGCGCGTCACCGTCTGAGCCGATTCGAAGTGGTCGACACAATTACGCGCAAAAACCAGGGTGCCGAAGATTGCGTCTTGGTTCGCAACTTCGCGTTGTTCGCGACATCGGTTCACCACTCGGCAACGCGCCAACTCCGCCCGGCCGATCGAGGAGGCGCGAGGTCGACCGCGGCGCCGGCGACGGGGCGCGAACTCGACCGTCGATATCGTCGCTCAGGCGGCGGGTCGCGTCTATCGACGCCTGCCGATCGCGCGCCTCGCTCGAGGGCGATGGGCAACGCCTCCTCCGTCGTGCCGCCTCCCGGGACGAGCACGAGCGGCGATCCGATCCGGGAGCCGTCGTCGAGTGACGCCGCGGAGGCGGCGCAGACCGAGGATTTCCGCGAGGGCGTGAAGCGGGGCGTGTACCGCGAGAAGCAGGGCGACTTGCTGTACGTCACGAAGAACCGCGCCAAGCCGCACCGGTGCAACGACCGCGTGGAGGATGTGATCCAGGCGCTTTTCGAGGGCAACCCTCTGCTCACCGTGCCGCCGGCGCTGGCGATGGCGCGCCGATGCGTTTCGTCCGAGCCCGGGAAGGAGCCGGAGGAGCCGTACCTGTACCTGGACCTGCCGCCGCCGAGGAGGGCAAAGACGGTCACGGGGGGGGAGCCGGGGAAGAAACCCAAAGCGCGGTGGTTCGGGGGGAGCGCGCGTCGCGAGGCAAGGCGGAAGTCGCCCGAGTAGGCGTGGGAGTCGTATCATACCGTTCTCGAAAAGACGTACGCGAAGGAAAAAAAAACGCGCCTCTTCACTCGCGCCGCCACTTCGGTTTCGCTGCGCTCAGCCCGAGACTGTCCAGCACGAAGGCGTGCTCGAGGGCTTTTTCTTTGAAGTACTTGTACCGGTCGGACGCGGAGAAGTGTCCGGCGTCGAGGTCCGTCTTCAGCAGCACGCGAGCCTCCTTCGTCGTCGCCTCGCGCATCCGCGCCGCGTACTTGGCGGCTTCCCAGTACGCCACGCGCGGGTCGTGCAGACCGGCGGTGACAAGCAGTTCGGGCCGTGACCCCTCACGGGAGTCGCGGTCGTCGTTCGGAGTGGTCGGTGACGCTTCCGCGTCGGAGACAGACGCCTCCGAGGAAGATCGCGCTCCGACGTTCTCCATCGGCGAGTAGGAGAGCATGTAGGGGAAAAACTTCATCTCGTTCGGGTTGCCCCACTCCTCCCACTCGCCCGTGGTGAGCGGGATGGACGCGTCGCACATCGACACCATCACGTCCACGAACGGGACCGCCGCGACCGCGCACTTGAACAGGTGCGGCGCGAGGTTGATCGAGGCGCCGACGAGAAGCCCGCCCGCGCTCCGCCCGGTGATGGCCAACTTCTCCGGGCGGGTCAACCCTTTCTCGACGAGCGCCGACGCGACGTCGACGAAATCGAAAAACGTGTTCTTCTTCCGCAGGTATTTCCCTTGGGTCTCGTACCACTGCCGGCCCATCTCGCCGCCGCCGCGCACGTGCGCGACGCACACGACGACGCCGCGGTCCATCAGCGGAACGTCCTCGCGGGAAAACGCGGGGTCGTTGGAGACGCCGTACGAGCCGTAGCCGGTGAGCAGAAGCGGAGCGTCGGAAGGCGGCGCGGAGGACGACGCGTCCGCGGTTCTGCTCGCGCGCGAAGGGACGCGTTTCTTCCACGCCAGCGACACGGGCACTTTCGCGCCGTCGCGCGCGACGATTTCCAGGCGCGCGGCGGCGTATTTCGCGCCGTCGAACCCCAGCACGGGGGTTCGCTTCACGATCTCCTTCGTGTCGTTCGCCATGTCGTACGCGTACACGGTCCGCGGGCAGTTCAGACTGGAGTACGCGAGAAACGCCTCGTTCGTCTCGAACGTCTGGTTCGCCCCGACGCACGACAGCGACGTCGACGCCGTCGCCGTGTACACGCACCGGTTGTTCGAGGGCCACTCCGTTCGCGTCGTCCGCGCGATCGCGCCTCGTTCGTCCAGAGACAACACCCACACCTGAGAGAAGCCGTCCTCGCGTCCCTCGAGAAGCAGGAAATCGGAAAACGCGCTGATGGACTCGAGCGTGCGCCCCGCGGACCAGGCGAATCCGGCGGCGGGGACGGAAGCTTCGCTCGCCGTCGCGCGCGAAGACCGAGACGGCGATCGCGCCGCCGGCACGAGCTCCCAGCTCGCCTCGCCGATGTCGACGTCGCCGTCGACGTCCTCCGAGGACACCGCCGTGCGGTACAGATCGAAGTTCATCTTCCCGTCCCTGTTGGACAAGATGAACCACCGGCCACGCCTGTGCTCGGGGTAGTACCTGTGGCCGAGCCGGCGAGGCACCATCACCCGCGGCGCCGCGTGCGTCAAAGCGTTCGGATGTTTCGCGTCGTCGTCGTCGCCGCCGTCGCCGCGCGCCGCGACGACGCTGAAATCGACGCTCGACGCGTCGATGTCGACGACGGAAACCTCGTTCGTCTCCTGCGACTCGGACTCGATCGCGATGAACTTGCCGTCCGCCGTGCGCCCGAACCCCACGGAGAAAAGCTCATCGCGTTCGTGATGCACGAGCACGTCCAGAGACTGGGGCGTGCCCAGGACGTGACACCACACCTTGTCGCAGCGGTGCGCGGCGTCCTGCGTGCTGTAGTACACGGTCATTCGTTTCTCCTCGCCGCCGTCCTCGGCGTCGAGGCGAGGCGCCGAGAAGACGCCGCCCCACGACACCGCGCCGGCGGTGTCTCGCAGGACGTCCGGCAACGCCGCGCCGGTCGTCAAGTCCACGAACCTCGTCTCGTACGTCTCGTAGCCGCTCGAATCAACGCTGTACGCGAGCAGAGTGTGGCACGGCGAGGGCTTGAACGCGCCGATCGAGCAGTACTTCAGGGGCTTCGCGACTTCGTTCACGTCCAACACGACTTCGGGTTCGACTTCGGGATTGTTTTTTCGCGCGGTTCGGCGCTTGCGCAGGACGACGGGGTACGCGCTTCCCTCGACCGTGCGCACGAAGTACTCGTGGTCCAATCCCCACGCGAACGGCGCGTCGTCGTCGGACTCCTTGATGGAGTTTTTTATCTCGGCGTACAGCTCCTCGACCAGAGGCTGGACGTGCTCGAGGTGTTTTTCCGCGTACGAGTTCTCCGCCTTCAAGTGCGCCAACACCTCGGGGTCCGACCGCGTGTCGTCCCGGAGCCAGAACAAGTCGTCGTCGCGCTCGATGGGGGGGGACATGGGGTTCGGCCCGCGGTTCTCGCCGGGAACAGCCCCGAAAAGAACCTTGCGCGGCTTCTTCTTCGCCTGCGCGGAACGATTTCATCACGGACACGCGTCGTCGCGTCCGGACGACGCCGAAGCGAGCGTGCGTCAAAGAAGCGTGACGTGTGAGGTACGGTCAGCCTCGTGCGTTCAACGTCGTCGAGCGAAACGCGGGGTCGACGCGTGCGCGACGCGCGCGCCGCGTCTCGGCGCTCGAGGCGCAGCACCCCCTCACGTCCACCGCGTCGGCATCTGCGATCGAGCCGAAGGAAAAACGTTTCCGAGGAGGGATCTCGCACCACTGGGGGAGTGGGCGGCACTGCCTTTGCCGCCCTCGTCGTCTTGGCCGCGCCAGCGCGCATGCGCACGAGCCGCCCGAAGGCGGCAGCGCCGAGCGCCAGCGGCACGAGCTTAGTGAAGCCGCGCATCGCGCAGCGGCGTATCCGAGAGAAGCGCGCGCCGACAGGTACAAGAGGTTGATTCGAAGGCGTCTAGGAAGGTCTGACGAGATTTCGCGTTTTCGCCGGACAGATTGCGATTCCCGCGCTAGAAGGGCTTCTCCGAGACCACCGCCCATCCTTTCCCCCCTGACGGCTCGATCGGGGCTGGGCCGACGGCTTGCCCATTGGCCCATCCCTTCCTCGCGTTCGCGTCCCCTTTCAGCGCGACCCCCACGTCCTGCCCCAGCCGCGTCGCGAGCCGCGCCGCGCTCAGGCGCGGCGCCGGCCGAGGCAGAAACGTCTCGGTTTCCGTATCGCCGGCAGGTTCCCCGGGCGAGCTAACGTCGTCCTGCCCGTCGTCCGCAGCTTTCGCGCGAACTAACGACAACACCGGCACCTCGCCCGCGTGCTGCCGCGCCCACGTCTCGTTCGTGGAGACGTCCCTGGTTTCGAAGTCAAGCGCCCGCAACGCGTCTCCCGACGACGCGCCCGCGCCGCCGCGAAAAATCTCCCCGAGTTTCTCCTCCAGCCCCTCGCACAGGCAGCACCCGGGCTTGGTGTACAGCACCAAGCGGGAACGCACGCGCGACGCGTCGTTCGCCTCGCCGCTCGTCTCGCTGCCCGCCCCGGGCGGAATCGAACCCGCGACCGCGCGGGACCGCCGCGTCGTCGCGAGCGTTCGCGGGCCCGCGACCCCGCGCGCGGACGGGATCCCAGCCGCCGACGTCGTCGCTCGAGTGGGCTTCGCTCGAGCGCGGTCGGCGGCGCGCTCGGGCGCGCATCGCGGCTCGGCCGCG
>MDSV01158896.1_pt1 | contig 11619 bp, 9 predicted proteins | sample 810851 | NCBI WGS metagenome assembly MDSV01 (sample SAMN05326640, study PRJNA326480) | marine metagenome | isolation source: seawater | place: Atlantic Ocean: North East | collected 2012 | reverse complement strand
TACATCGCAGAAGAGAATCCAGAACGGACTCAAAGCATCAACGTAGAAGCCACTCGACTTGTCTTAGAAGCATGTAATCGACACAATGTTCGCCTACTCTTTGCCTCAACAGTCTGCGCTTACGGGAACAATGGATACGAACAATCGGATGAAGATGCTCCACTTGCACCGACCGAAGTATACGCCTCGTCAAAAGCCACTGCAGAAACGCTCCTTGCAAATCAACTTGACAAACATTGTATTCTTCGATTGGCCACTTTTTACGGCCCTGACATGAGACCATCCTTAGCAACCAGTGTGTTCCTGCGTGCCTTGCTTAATGATGAGGTCATCCATATTCATGGGGATGGCCAACAAACTCGATGTTATACCCATGTGGACGATGTTGCTCAAGGCATTCTATGCATCCTTGAATCCAAACAAAACGGCGTGTTTAACGTCGCTGGAGAAGAAGAAGTGAGTGTTCTCGAATTGATTGAGATCCTTGCAACAATCACCAACAAAGCACCTCAACTCCATTTCGTTGATGATCGGTTCGGTCAAATCCGAAAGAGTAAGATTTCATCCAATAAACTCCAACAACTTGGATGGCAACCAGCGTTTACGCTTCACTCTGGACTGCTTTCTTGTATGGTTGATTCTCCGGTAGCGAGTGTTTTGATGTGATTAATTGCCGTATTGAAATCAGATTCAAGCAATTTATCATCCTTACTTTTCCAGTACGATAGCCAATCAGCGAATGAGGCCCAAACCTGAAAGAGCGTTGCTCCAAGCATATGATCATCATCACCTCGCACCAAAGGCGAGAGGAAATCCCAGACCGAGTGAATTGAATCTTGGATAAATTTTTTCCTCTCATTATTGTCTTTGAAACTTCCTCGGTCTCGATACTCGCACACGGTTTTCTGAACAAGTGCAGCTAATAGTCTTCCCATTCCAGCATAAGCATTGAAGGCCTCTACGGGAATTTTACCCCTATATTCATAATCAATCGAAGATTTGTCAATATCGTTTGCAATAAATCTCCAAGCATGTAATCCTCCGACAATAATGCTTCCTTCTTCGCCGTCCTCTCGATGAAGTACATCTTCCAAATCAATGGCGTACAAGTCATCTTTGTCTTTGAGGGTGAAATTCCCCCCCCATTCATCGCCATGGACCCAATCAAGAATTCTTGCTCTAAATTCGTTATTTTGGTCGATTGCAAACCAGTTACGCATATCTTCCGAAATAACTTCGTCGAGATTCACCAAAGGCATGTTTGATACATACTGGTGTTTAACACCACCCGATTCACCCCTACTCTCCCCCATTTCTCTCGTGGAATACTTCCATATTGCCTTAAACAATCTTTTTGATTTCATCTCGTCCCAATCCTCTTTGCTAGGACGGAAAGCATCCTCCCATTCGGATTGAAGTGATTTGCCTTCGACGTTTGAAAACGTGAATTGGCAAGCTCCAAAACTCAAATCGTTTTGTTTGATTTCTCCAACCTGTCGTAATTGTCTTGCACTAAGGAAATATCTGTTTGCTTCTGTTAATTTTCGAGCAATTTCAATCCTATGTTCACGTGGAATATTTTGGGCAATTTGGTGGTAGTTCGATTCCGTGTCTTTGAGAATGATTTTATTTCCCCAAAGACTCGATCCTTCGTCTCGTTCAAGTTTTGGATTCCCTACAATCATTCCAGGACAAACATTTGAAGCGAGTGCAAGATAAAATCCAGGCGATTTGTGTCCTAGCCATCGATAAAGCAAAGCATAACTCATACCATCGGTTTTCCCTTTCAGTAAGTCGTCAAAGTTAAGAATTGACTTTTTATTTATCAGATTACCTAATACCGCAGGGTCCTTCGAAGTACGGAGTTTACGCCGATTAACACGGGCTTGATCTTTTGTTAATGTTGAGGGACTCGGCCATTTCTTAAAGATTCCTTTGAGGTCTTCAATATCGCTAAGCTGACAAGCAATTAGTGCGTGGAGATAGGCAACTTCAAGGAATATTTCGAACCGTTCGCCTTCTCTTGTTAGTTGATTTTCGTTATCGAACAAAGCGATTCTAAAGTGATTTGAAGGCATTAAGTTGCCGTTTGGATCTTCGTGAAGTTTTACGATGTTTTTTAGAAAACTTACTAGCATATTCGTTCTCTTTTGATACTCTTTGAAAGGCCTATTCGGGCTTCCACCACCCTTACTTCTGAAATGTTTCCATTGCTTAATGTAAGCATCTGCGTCATCAAATTTGGATTCGAGCCTGTATAGTAGATCGGTACAAAGATACGACAATTCGTTGGAAAGAAACCGGTCAAGACTTTCTCCATGCCAGTCAAAGAGAGATTCTTTGCCATCATTTCTTAGATCGAAAACGCCTTCTTCGTTTTTCATCAAGGTGTTGAACTCACTGAATGACTTGCGGAAAATCGGTTGATCCTTTTCCGATGATTCAAGCCTCCCCGCAGGCCCATGGTCAAAAAAGACGATATTGCGCCATTTTATAGAAAGGGGTTTCTTGTCCAACTCCTCTTCAGAAAGGTGATTCATTTCCTTAAGATTTGGTAATTTTATTTGTTTCCAATGACCGTCTAGATTGAGGTTCTCCGTGATCAGAACATGCTCATACCATTCATTCAAATTTCGATACATACGATAGCAAGCAACGACAGAGAGTTCTTTTCGGAATTTCCTTTCTTCATCGGATTCTTCGTCTAGTTCCTCAGTAAGAAAGAAATTTATCAAGTCAGTCCATACTTCATGTTTCTTAATGTAGCCAAGCTCATTGTTCTCAGTTGATTGGGCTTGGAAAGTAGCCAGGAAAAAACGCCGAAGTGAATCTGATGGTTCTGGCCCGATTTCAGTAATTAGTAGTTTGATTTGTGCGTTCTTTTCCTCAAAGTTATCACAATCAATGGCCTTTCTGTATTTTATCAGCATTGTTCTCAGTGACCCATACGGGTCCTCATACTCAGAATCGGCCAAGAAAAGACACCTCATTCGTCATTTTGTCCATCTGCTTTGAAGACCTTCTTATTTGGCTGGCCAGCGTTTTCTTGATGTGCCGCAACATCTCCTGTATCAACATATTCAGCCTTGGAACTATCTTTTTCTTGCTTTTTCTCGCCTTTGCTCATAACATCTCCACCTCTTAACTACATTTAATTTTCACGTACTATTCGTCGCGTTGCCCATCTCCACCATGAAACAACGGTGGGGAAAATTTCCACTCGGGTTCGAGTTTCTTATCACCGACCTTCTTGATTTTGAGATTGACATAGATGGTGACGCCTTCCACATCGAGGCGGAAATCTGCAGGAGAATCTGACCATGAAACAAGATAGATTATGGTTGAATCAATCTTCGTTGATGACTTTTTCACCCACTCGGCTATGTAATCAAAAGCTCCTTTTTCAAATTGTTTCGGTGCAACTTTCGAGTCGATAAACTCGGAAAGGTTCGTACTAGATTTCACCTCAAAAATGATGTCTTTGTTGATAAAATCAGCCTTAGATCTAGGTGTTTGAGCCAGTATGCTCTGACAGAGACGTAGCCACTCTGAGAGATGCGCTTTCTTTTCATCTTCTGAGAATGCGGAGTCTTCGAGTAAACTGTCTGCGATTTGTTCTTGCTGAATGTATTCGACATATTGCAGGAACTTGTTCTGAAGAGATACTGTCCAAAATTCTTCATCATCGATCTCTGGGAAAGGGAGGTTCTTCTCCTTCAATTCACCAATGAATTGTTTCCGAGACTCGATGTTGAGCGGGGCAATCACGATAGTCGCTGGAAGCGTGGACAATTCAAGGCTTTCGCTATTGAAGAGTAGGATGGTGGTTCACGAATGAACGATGAAAGTGTTTGAAAAAGGCGGATTAGTTCAGTTGGACACGGTCGGGTGCAGATCACCCGACCGTATCGCCAAGGCGCTACACCTTGACACCGGGTTATCGTCGCCCGGTCAAACGGATGCCAAAGCATCGTGTATTAGTGCCAAAAGTGGCAGTCCTTTTTCCATTTACTCATCTCGTTGTCTACTGAGTAGCAACCTAGATGGGTTTTCTATTATCCAAATCATATTCATATAATCTGTCATGTGTGTACGGCAACTCAGTTGCCAGTTACTGGTTGAGACGTTGAAGTCTCGTGAAGGGTAGTGGAGGTGGCTACTCATCACGTTGTCGCGACAAGTAGCTACCTCCGATTGTTTCCAATCTCGTATTGTATATTCTGTTTGTACATTCGTTCATTCATCATAAAAACCCCCGAGAGAGTGCTGAGTGTCTTCCGATACCCAACTGCCCAGGAAAAGAGTGCACCCTCAGATCACGCCTGATGACGATTTCTGAGGATGCGGTGTATTCTTGCACATTTACCACTCTGTGTTTAGCAGAGTTGTGTGCTGAAAGACGATGATGAATACCTCATCGTTAAATCATTGAAGTTATGACTACTCATCACGCTGTCGTGACAAGTGCCTCCCTCCAATGCATCTTGGTTCGCTTATGTTGCATAATTTAACCTCGAATTAATGGCGCCCTTCTGCGCCTAGGTTCTGGAAGGGTAGGTGAGATCATACGGGGCCTTGACGGCCCCGTATGATGCTCGTACGAGTAACTTCTCATTTCTTGGTTAACGCCGAGAATGATAGTTACAGTTAGACCAAGGGGTTTACCTTGGATTTTTATCTTATATTATAGCAATCTCCTAAGACATTGGAAATTGCTTTCTAAATAGAGGTTGATATCACTCGTCACGCTGACGGGACATCATAACCTCCTCCTATACATATTATTATACTAGGTTTATTTTTTTCCATTTTTTTCACTTCCTTTCCAGAACATCCGCCTTTTCTATGTCGGGAGCTTACCCCCAATGCCCGAAAACGGGCCTGCTTGAGAACGCACGTCAGGCGGGCGCTCTGGAATTGTATCTAATTGGACGATGGTTATTGAAGAATTCGCAAAGAAGACGATTATGGGAAGGGAGCGTGGCTCATGCCACGCATCCCTTCCGCTATCCGGCAGGTTGCCAGCTAGGCACTTGAACTTCGCAGTTTCTTGGCCATGAAAGCCGAAGTACTGTCACCAGACTTCGGCAAGATTTAGGGGCCGTTCACACGGACACCCTGGGAAGGATCATTCATCCCGTTGCCGGGACAATGTACCTCCTCCTAATTCCTGCTGTGTTATTTATCAACATGGAATGGTCTTGCTTCTTTGCTTTACTCCACCCATCCGAAGATGGCAGGTTGGAAACCAACCTGAGAGCCCAATGGGATTCCGATAAAGGACCGTCGAGCAGCCCCTCAGATAAAATTGTATAAACCGTCCAATATCAAGGTTTTGGCATCTCTAATACACCGAGGTCTGCCGACTACCATCCATGGAAATGGCTCCGAAGAGAAGGGCTCCTAGTGCAACGAGATACAAAGATGCGATACCGATCTCTAGCATTGCAAAGGGAATTGCAATCACTAAACTTATGCCAAACAGGAACCAAAATTGAGTCCTGATAGCGAACAAAATACCATCGCCGACAATGTCTTCGATAAAGACGAAAATTAAGACAATGCAGATGGATAATGCAATCATTGCAAGGCCAAATGCTTGTTGGCCAGGAGTGATAAAGTTCGCAACACCTGCAACAAGAATGAATGGTGACAACGCGAATAGCCCATAGTAAAGGAAACCAAGGATTGTTGGTGTGATACAAAGAACAATTACCAACGAAAGGAGGGCAAGAAGGAATTTGCCGAAGAGGAACAAGGACTCCCAATTGAATTCAATCATTGACTCACCTCTCCATCAACAAACAACTCTAGAACATCCATGCTCGAATCACCGTCCCAATGGCCAGAGTGCTTCATGAGTCTGAAAGGCCTGGCCATGCCCTTCATCATGTCCTAAAATGGAATGGAGAAACTCATGGTAAAGTGTGGCCTCGAGCTCACCATCATTGTCGTGGATCAAACTTCGCTTGACGAGGATACGCCACGTTCTCTCCCCAGCATTGGTTGCTCTTCGATGATTTCTAGAATACGAACAAATACCGAGAAGTCGAGGTTCAGGTTCTCTCAAGAATCCAAGTATCGCAGTTTGGAGTGAAACAATATCGTCTTCTGAAAAGATTCCAGATTCACCCATTCTTTGCAGTACATTACCTGCAGCCTGATGAAGCTTGATTCGCTCATCGAGCGTTCCGATGACTCGTTTACGGTCATGCAGCATTTACTCATTCACCTCTTCATCATTGGCAAAGGCGCTCTCAAGTGCTGTGTTCAGCCGGTCTGCGAAAGGATGCCTCGGGTCAACGGCGAATCCAAACCGTTGAAGATCTAAAGTTGGCTGGATTCCTAAAGGATCTCTTCCAAACAAATAAGCAACGAAAATGGCAATCATAATGCCAATTCCAATTATTGTTAATGCGCCGAAGGTACTGAAAAGTTGGTCTTCCATGAGTCAGCCTTGTTCTAGCAGAACATAGGTGTCTTGTTGGAATATTCAGACTGACTCTTCTGTGATGATGCGGGTTGTCTTAGTTTGAACATTGAATTCAACTGCTACAGTATTATGTTGCATAAGCAAAAGGAGATTGGAAGCTAAGTCATTCGAAGATATAGTAAACGTAGGAGGGCAATCCGAGGCGTTAAGGATTACCAATTTCTCATAATCGTCAAACGCAATTAATCTTCTGCAAATCCTCTCTGCAGATTCATTCGACATAGAGAGAATTATGATGATCGTTTTGGAGACAAATGACTTTCCAAACTCAGTTGGTTGATACATCAACAGTTTTTGTGCATTTTTCGCCGTTTGTTTTTTACCTCCTCCAAAAGTGATATCCAAGGAGTAAAACTCTGAAGGATAACCTTCCCGATTGATTTTCAAACAGGTTGCGTCGGGAGTTGCTACATACTTCTTGAGGTGTTTATACTCATCTTCACCGACCCTCTCTGGTTCGAAGCCAAAAAAAGTTCCATCTCCCTCGTAATCATAAATCAGGAATGACAAGGCCGCAGGAAGCAAATCTTCCAAAAATCCAGCGGTAGAGGGATTAAGACCACGACGTCCTGTTGTAAATTCGTGTTGAATTGGATCACAACGGCCTAATTGAAAATCTGGCCAATTCTGAAGACGGGGTGGTACCCTTCCCACATTTTTTACCTGGAGGAAATTATGGGAAAGTGTAAGCGCTTTAACGATTTGGTCACCATGTAAATTGCCGTACAAATCCGAACATAGAAGGCTGGATTCTAATTCCCCGCTCTCCCAAAGTTCTCTCAGTTCTATGCCGCTTAAATTATTCAGAACTATTCGTTCAATGCCCTCATCTTCCACCAAATCGAACCATGAAGTAAAGCGCTCAACGAAATTAGCTGGTAAATTGAGTTTAACGTCACCCTCGTAAAGAAGAATCATTATTTGAAAAAGAGAGCGCTCAATGTTCCGAGAGTCAAACTGATAGCGGAAAATTGGCCGTTGTTGATTTTCTGAAACAGAAGCAATGACTATTGTTTGATCGTTCGGGGATGCCAAATCAGCCCTTTGAACCAAATTGGTGACCTCGCCAGTGGGCATGTTCATCAACATTTCATCGATGGACTTGAATAGACTTCGAAACGCGTTATGGGAATAAAATTTCTCTGCGATTTTATCCTGTGTCACATCTTCGGGAATATTTTGGATATCTATGAAAATCTTAATTCTTAAATCATGGACAAGATGAGATAAATCAATCAGAAAAAAACGAATAGTTCTTGAAATTTTACGAACGCATTTGAGGGGTGTCTTGGCTGCTCCGAGGTCAACACCTAACCTCAATGAGCATCGAATTTTTCGGCTCAAGTTTTGAGAAGGGATTTCAATCTCAGGTCGTGTTGTAAGTTCGGAGTCAACGTTTAAAAATTCACGAACATACGTTTGTGCATTATTCCCAACGATCTCATTGACTGCCTGGAATCTCTCAGTTTCGTCTACGCAAAAGTAAATGTCTAGATTCAAAGCTGCCAGTTCGCGATAGAATCTTTTGCTACCGCCAGCAAAAAGAAGGCGTTTCGCTCCAAAGCGATTGCCTATTTGTTGATCCATTTGGTCATCAGGACAAAACATTAGAAGTTCTCCTTGCGGCCTTCGATCGTCTTCACTTTCTACCAACGATTCGGAGTTTCTTCGCCGAATCCAACTCTCCAGAGCCTGTGATGCTGCCTCCATTTCTCGGGCATAACCTTGCGTTGGTTCCTCAGGGACGATATTTACGAGGAGTTGAAAGCTTTCCTCGCCTCGTTCCATGACATCCAAATAGATCCACTCCAGATTGAGACGATTTGCCCATTGAGATCGGCTGAGGTTGTAAATGTACATAGCCGGTTGTTGAACCTCTTCATGAAGTGTAGGATTCGATTCTGCCTCCAATGGAGGCGTCGTTTCAGTGTTGGAGGATGTGGAGGCCTGCGTCATGGGAATCACTTTTGCTTCAATTTGGTTGAGGGGCTTTGGATGCTTTGAAAAGAGAGCGATAAACCATCGCCATGACCTCAACAAAGATCCCATAATCAAACCTAAGGTTACTTGATAATGATTCTTTGCCAACAAGAGCATCACGCCATGAACATCAATGTGGCGTTCCAGATGAATGGGCTGGTGAGCAAACCAATGAAGACCACAAAACAGCGTACGAGTGTCGTGTTCCGAATACGCGTTAACTCGGCACGAATCCCACGGTCTTCCCATTCGTTATGGTAGACGCCAAGGTAGGCATAACGTTCTGCTAGTTCTGCGAGTGCTAAGTCAAGGGAGCTGTGCTTTTCTCTGAACTCAAACCATGGCCGAAACATATTCGAAAGCCAAGGTAGACTGATCAGTAACAACAACAATTCTGCCACGACGAAGGTTGAGACCGAGACGCTCAGGTACGAGGCGACCTCAGTCATTGGAAACGTCCTCCATGGCCCGATGAGCCGTTGTTGCAAGGACGTGAAGAGCGGCGTATTGCATGCCCGCTGCGTGACTTGTAGGCAGATGTTCAAATCCACAAGCATCGGCTACGGTACGGCGAGCGAGGCGGAGCACTTCGATCACGGTCGACAGCGTCTGTTGTTGATTGTGCATCTGCGATTCTTGTTGAAGTTCAGTTGCCGACTCTGTCATGTGCAAACCCGTGAGTAGACTGTAATTGGGTATCCATCCTTCCGATGGTTCGGTGGATTCCCACGTACTTGTTTCGATGATCTGATTCACCCATTCATGCCACTCAACTTGGAGATTGATCGACCATTCAGTTGATCGTTCAGCTTGCTCCTGCCACGCATCATCAACACGCTGAACGCCTTCAGGAGAGAGCGGTGCCTCGCTGTTAGCCCATTGAAGAGACCGTGCGTTTCGATGATATAGGTCGGACAAATGAAATTCAATCAATTCATTATCCAACCCTTCACAATCGTGTTGACTCAATGTGTGGAGCCCAGTCAATGCAAGAGCGTCGACCATGCGGCCAGCGATGGTTGCACCTGCAACCTCAAGCGTTTGTTTGTCGCGATGACAGTGTTTGACAACCGCTTGATTGTTCAAGCGCTTGGCTTTTTGAAGCAAGTTGTCGAGATAGACTGTTGCGTCATATCGCAACCGTTCAAGCATGCTCGTGTAGACCTTGAGCATGGTCGCGGCCTGGAGCGATACGTCGCGAAGGACGGGCTGATCCATGAAGATCACGTCCTCAGCGAGTTTCCTTCTCATTCGAGTCGAGTGCAGTTGAATCCATGCGAACCTTCCCGCCACCCCATCCACCGCGGAAGAAGATTGCACGGATGAGTTCGAGCGCGTCAGACCATGTCTGAAGCACAGGTTCAGATGGTTGGGAGCGGATAGCATCTACCATCGCATCTAGACGTTTGCGAGCAGTTTGGACCTTCTGCGAACGCTCCTTCTGCGTTGCGTGAAGGGAACGGTAGTGGTACGGAGTCATCTCGTTGAGCTGCTCCTGGTTCTCGGTCATGACCAGACGAATCAGGTCAATACCGTGCGTTAGCGACATCAAGGTCAGGTGTGGAATGGAAAGGAGTCCATCGGGGACAACATAGAGCACGCATTCCAGAGAAGGGAGACTGGTGCCCTTCTTCTTGGTTTCCTTGAACATTCGTTGAGCGGTGGTCAATACACCAGCCTTGAGATCGTTCAGTCGCCCTGGTGAAAACTTGGCAGCCTGACTCTCCGGAATGTGAATCTTCACCAACATTGCCTTCACACAACGTCGAGCGTTGGCAATGTCTCGTGGATTGAAATCGGCAGTCAACCCTGCACTGAATTGGGAAAACGACCGCGAGAAAGCATCTTGCATGATGCCGCGAAGGTCCTGATCCGATTCCGGCGAGCGAGCCAGACGGTTCAAACTTTCGAAAGGAACTGGCGAGCCAGAAGCCACCCACGCTTCGGAGCCTTGCGCCATGTCACCGTCATCCTTGTTTGCAGGGTTCGCAAGCAAAGCATTGTTGCGACTGCCACCAAGGTCACGCGTCCATCCGCCGACAGTTGCGCGAATGTCGGTTCGGTCTTGATCGGTTGGACCGAGACGGTCGTGATGAATCAGTTGAACTTCACTGAGGTTGACGTACATCGATTCTCGGCCACCTGGGGAGTCGTCACAGAAGACAACGTGCGAGCCACCGGCGAGGTTGCTCTCCTTCGGTTGGAAAAGTGTCAGAGCAAGAGAACTCATCAGCTCCATGCCGACGTGGCTGCGACGCTCAACAGGGAAGGATGCGAAATCCGTTCCGAGCATCCAAGACCAGGCACCTGAGAACGGATGAGCGTCCACGTGGGTGTTAAGTGCATCCTTGACGATGACATCCTTGCTTGTTGAGCCGTGACTAGCCACACTTGAAACCACACCGTTGACATGGCTTCGAGCGATCTCGGCAATCTTGGTCGCTCGAGTGAGGTGAGATACGGTTCCTCGAGGACCCGTCACCTGACGCGTACTAAGGTTAGCTGTATCCTTGCCACCACCGGCAACACCGGTGTTTGCAATGAGAATTGCTGCAGTCTTCGTGAGTTTGATCAAGACCGGTAGACCATCATCGTTCCAAATGAGCGCCACCGGTTTGTGGGCTTCAGCTTCTTGGTGAGCTTCGGCGTAAGCTGTCGCCATCGCTTCGTTGAATCGTTGTTTTAGACCTGTGTTATCTTCACGGTCCATAAGTGCACGCGTTAGCACTTCGTGATCGTCCTTGCTGATTTGGAGTGTGACCCAAGTCCCACGCGATGCTGGCGACTTGCTAGCATCAATGCGCATGCAAAATCCAGCCATCTCTGGCAGGCCACCAACAGCTTGACTGACAACAACCTTCGGTGCAACGTCGGCCTTGGTAGGCGTAGATCCTGCCAAACAAATCAGGGACTTCGGCACCGGCATGTGACCCTCATCGAGCATGCTTCGGACGATGCGGTGAATGCCACCAGTTTCATCTGCCCAACCACCTGCTTCAGAGTCCGTGTGCTCTGGGCCGACGAAGAACTGATAGCTGTTGTGATGCGGAGGTACTGCGGCCTCAACAAGGCTAAGACTCGGAACCTTCGGTTCGGTCTTTCGCTGCTGGCGCTTTCGCATCTGTTGTTTCATCTTCTCTGCGCTG
>MDSV01131376.1_pt1 | contig 11620 bp, 2 predicted proteins | sample 810851 | NCBI WGS metagenome assembly MDSV01 (sample SAMN05326640, study PRJNA326480) | marine metagenome | isolation source: seawater | place: Atlantic Ocean: North East | collected 2012 | reverse complement strand
TGAGCCAGAGCCTGAGCCAGAGCCAGAGCCCGAACCAGAACCTGAACCCGAAGGACCTCCAGAGCCTGAGCCAGAGCCTGAGTCAGAACCAGAACCCGAGTCTGAGCCAGAACCAGAACCAGAGCCTGAACCTGAGCCTGAACCAGAGCCTGAACCAGAGCCTGAACCTGAACCTGAACCAACATGGTTAACAGATCAATCCGCTAACAAAATAAAAAATTCATATTTCCAAGATATAAATAATACAGGAATTGCTATAGAAACTAGTGGCAATGTCATTGTAAATGGATCGATTAATACAGATAATATAAGTACAAAAACATTTACAACAACTACTGCTAACTTTACAAATGTAAACGTTTCGCAAAATATTAATTTTCCTAATAATACATCTCTTTATCAATCAAATGGAGTTTTACAAATAAATAAAACAAACATATCAGAAGGAACAATAAATAATTTAACATCATCCAATTCTGAAATAAATTCATTAACAGTAACAGAAGTACAATCAAAAAATGATACATCATTTAATTTAATTCCAAACTCAATAAATAATATATATTTTGGTACAGATGCCTCATTTATCAATATTGGTAACGCATCTACAACAACAAAAATAAATAATGCGATAATACCAAATGTAACAATGACAAATGTAGAGGCAAATAATATAAATAGTGATTACATAACATCTACTGATATCAGTTCATCTATTATAACTTCACAATCTGCGACTTTCGATACTGTTAATGTAAGAAATGTTATAATAGATAACAAAATAGTAGAACTGGATATTAGTGACTGTATAATTAATAGTTTTGATGCGTCTTACGGCAATATAAGTCAAACACTAACAATTGATCAAAGTGGTAGCCTGATTGTAAACGGAACAACAACTATGAACAATTTGGTAAATATTAATAGCAATATTGGTATAAATACGACTCTACCGAAATGCTCATTGGATATAAACGCAAATGATGCTATATTAGTACCAGTAGGCGATATTGATCAAAGACCTGATGGATACAATGGTATGTTTAGATATGACAGTTCCAAAAATGTATTCGAAGGTTATAAAGATGGTAATTGGGTTGAGTTTACACAACAAAATACCGATGCTTGTGGTAATGTTATTGTTACGCAAATAACGAATGACTATGCTAATGTAAAAGTTACTGGGAATTCCAAAGAATATATTCAATTTAACATAGACGATAGTGGCACAGGTGATAATTTTATAACAAAAATGGTAATGGACGCAAGTGGCAATCTTGGTATTGGAAATGTTAATGGTGATCCAGCACGTACATTAAATGCCACATTGGATATAAGTGGAACTGTTCTTGTTGATGGTGAAGTAAATATAAATAATATGACTATTGATCAAAGTGGAAATGTAAATATAAGTGGGAATATTGATATATGTGGAAATTTACAATCTCAATCAATAGACGTAACTAATGATATTAATATAGATGGAAATTTAAATGTAAAACAAAATTTTGATATAAGTGGAAGTACAACATCGAGTGGTACAATTACAGTAAACAATGAAAAAAATATTTATTTTGATAATCCACGTAGAGGCATATACATTGGCGCAAATACGTTTTCTAATATTTTGGATGGAATGGGAAATGTTAATATTGGAATCAATAACGTAATGTATGAACAATTATCATGGGAAGATGATATTAGTTTTAATTCCACGGATGTTTCATATAGTAATATTTCACTTAACTCCATTACATATGGTGACCGAAATAGTAATGTTTCAAATAAATTTCTAGCTGTTGGTGATGCATCTTATACAGTGATTGACAGTAGTGGCGGTGAAACATGGAATACAGTTAATCCTGTTTTTGACTATAATACGAATACTGGATTTTCACAATTGGTATTCAGTAGCACAACACAATTAATTATGAATGAAGTTCAAGTCTGGATAAATAATATCAATGTAGCTATTAATACAAGCGCAAGTACAAATAATCCAGAAGGGGGCTTGGAATACGCTCCAAGTAATGCTATCGATGGTAACGTGACAAATATTAATATAGCTGACGCCTCATATGATTATTTCGAAACAAATGATACTGGTTCATCGTATAATACATTGACAATCACTCTTAACGATTCATATAAAATAGAAGATATTCAGGCTATTGTAGTTTACAGTAATATTGAATATAACACTAACATGATAGATGTAAGCTTGTCATTAATTGACTATTATAATCATGTTTTTCCAATAGCAGAAATTGACTCTTCTAGTAATTATTATATTTTTCAGGGTGCCGCATATAGTACAATACCGGATAGCTTATTTATTGGCGGCAGTGGTTCAAATAGCGGAATTATTGATGCGTCAAAAAATTTTGACTTTAATAAATTGAGATTACAACGTGCTCTCGGTAATGATCAAGTTTCTATTAATGAAGTACAAGTATGGATCCCAGTAGATATTCCAGATAACGCAATAATTGGAAGTTTAAATATATTAGCAACAGGTGCTTTGGCTGAAATTCAGTTATGGAGTGATAATAGCAATTGTGTAATAATCGAAGATATATCCGGACAACCAAATATTTATAATAATGATCTAACAGACGGTACAATTGAGGGTGAGGAAGGTGGCACCATAGTTAATATAAAAGATGGTATTACATTTGAAAGCATTCAATCCATTGTATTGTACATGACTTCTATATATGGACAAATAGCTTTACCGCCTCAAGTTACAATCGAACTCTACGAAGCTAATGACGCAAGTGGAGCACTATTAACAACTATTGTCACTGAGCGTAATACGAATGATAATATAATGAGATTTGACGGAAATGATATTGGTGGTTATACAGGTGGATATGCGAATATACCATCGACTACACAAATAATAGCCATAGATTCCAGTGGTAACTGGTCAAATAATACAGATACTGGTCCGGTCGATATTTCTTATGCTGTACAAGAACTGATTATTCCACTTGTTCAAAATGTTGCGTTACAAGCTACTACATCTGTAAATGGAACTTCTTCAGGAAGTACATCAGATATTATAAATAATAATTTAAGTGATTATGTCACTATTTCGGGCCAAGGAACATACATTGATTTATTATGGGCGAATAATTATAATTCAAGTGATTTGACATCGATTGTAATATACGCCACTGAGTCAAACAATCAAGGTATGGATAATATGTCAATTCAGTTAATAAATAATTCTACTATCAATTATCAATACAACATTTTTGGTGTAGACGCAAGTGATATTTATTTCCGTTTTGACGGTTCAGATATTAGCTCGGTATATTTTTTGGAAGAGCCAACTGTCGAAACAATTGTAAATGTACCTGGTAGTACATACATTGTAAATATAGTACCTGAAATAGAACACATACAAATGCCCGTGGATATTTCAGTTAACAATTACTACCGTGAATTAAATACAATCATATATGAAAATAATTACTATTTAACTGCTGGTAATAACTGTATTTTTTACAGTACAAATGGTGGGTATTTATGGTATGGTACAGCATTTGATTCTATCAATACAGAAATATACGGTAATTATTGTGACAATCAAGTTTTCGTATCATTGGCATATAGTGGAGATATAACTAAGACGTTTATAGCTGTAGCAAATAATAAAACAAATGTAATTATTTTTAAAGATCCAGATGAACGTGATTTTACTTCGGTTGCTATTGATGCAAGTGGTGGTTGGAATTCGGTCGCATATGGAAATGGTATGTTTATTGGCGTGGGCAATGATGAATGGTTTATTTACAACGTATCTACAAGCAGTGTAACAAGATATACCAGTTCACTGGGTGACTATACTAGTATAGCATATGGTAATAATGTATTTGTCACAACAATTGACGAAACCAATGGTAATGGTAATTTATATTATAGTACTAATGGAACATCATGGACGCAGAATAGTGGTATTGAAGATGATTCGGGAAATGTAGTCAATACAAACGCAAATTGGACACTGGTTAAATATGTTCCATTAATAGACGGTGGATATTTTTCAGCATTTGCTTCCGGAGACAGTATTAATTATACTGATAGTTCAGGTGGTATATATTGGAGTCATGCGGTATCCACACTTGAACCGAATACATATACAGATCTTGCAGCTGGTTATAGCTCAACGGACATATCTGCGAATTATGTAGTAGTTGGTAAAGATAACAGCAATAATAATATCGCGTTTAGTAACAGTGTCATTGAAAATTGTATTAATATTGGTAATAATAATAGTAATGGTCATAATAATTCCATAGCAATTGGTAATAATATTACTATTTCAAGTGATAATCAAATAAAACTTGGTGGGAACGATCAAGAATTAATAATTGGTAATAATTTAGGTATTGGAGAAAACGTAAATCCATCCACACGTTTACATTTACAGGAAAATCTTCAAAGTTTTTTTGATTACAATTTATGTATTACATATGAAAACTCTTCTATAAACGGATATGATTGGAGAATAGGTCCATATTTAGATGGAAGCGGAAACGATAAATTTTCATTATTTGGAGGAAATGGACTCAATGGTATGACACCATACATTACATTTGATCTAAGTAATAATGTTGATATAAATGCATCAAAATTAGGTATTGGTACAATCGAACCAGCATCGGTATTACACTTCAAAGAAACATTGGATATTAGTAATAATTACGATTTTGTAATTACATTCGAAAATGAAAATCAAAATAATTTTGATTGGAGAATAGGTCCTTGGATTGGCAACGATGGTTCAAATTTTTTCAGTATTTTTGGTGATAGTAATAATTATAATGATACTGTATCATTATTTAATGTCAATGTAAACGGAAATGTAGGTATAGGTGATATACCAAGTTCATCACAAAGATTATTAATTGCTGGGGATGCGAGTAATTCTTCATACATTGTAAATAAATCATGGGGTGAATCTGGTTTGGCATTAACTCTCATTGAACCATCTGGAGGATATTTAATTCGTTACAATGATACTATAAACAGCACAGGTGGTTTGTTTTTCGATATATGTGATATTAATGGAGCATCTACAGGAACGACAAATATGACATTATTATCAGATGGCAAATTAGGTCTTGGTGTTACTAACCCTCAAAATACTTTAGATATTAATGGAAATATGGTAATTGGTAATGGGTATTCTGGTACTAATACGGCACCTACAAATGGTCTATTAGTAGAAGGCGAAGTATGTATTGGAACTACAAATAGTTATGAAAACTGTGTATTGTCAGTCGTAGGAAATGTTCGTATTCAAGGTGATTTGTCAATGAATGGTGTTATAAATATCATAGATACAAATAATACCACAACTGAAATGATTTCTATTACAAATGACGGTACTGGACCTGCTCTTTTTGTAAAGCAAACAGGTAATGAACCCGTGGCAGTGTTTTACGATGACAACATGCCTGCTTTATATATACAAGGAACTAGTTCTAATCCTGGTAACATTGGTTTTAATACAACAGATCCTCAAAGTATATTACACTTTAATAGAAGTATAAGTTTGACAAATGATACTCAATATTTATTTACATTTGAAAATCCAGATGGAGATGATTGGCGATTGGGTCCATATGTTAATAGCAATGGAAAAGACACATTTACATTATTTGGTGGAGATACTAGTTATAATAATACAATACCGCTATTTTGCGTTGACTCATCTGGTAATGTCGGTATTGGCACAAATACACCTGGTTACACATTAGACGTAAGTGGTACAATAAGTGTCAGTGTAGATAAAGATGTTTTATCTTATTTCGGAAGAACATCAATAGGAAACTCAAATTTCTCTGATGCCATGTGTATAAGTCACATAGATTATGACTCAAGTAGTAATTATGCTATTTTACAAAATTCCAGTGGCGCCACTTACTTGAATTCAGCACCTGATCAAAAGATGTATTTTAGTATTAACAATGATGAAAAAATGATAATCGACGCATCTGGTAATGTCGGTATTGGAACTTCGTCACCGCATTCAATATTGGATGTATACACTTCCTTTAATAACGCAAATAGTGGTTTATATTCAGGACGTATATATGGTAATGATTCACAAATTGGCGAAACAGGTATTCGTATATGCGAATTGGGTAGCGATTTAAGTGCTAATGATACATATCCACTCAGTGTATTAGCAAATGATATTCATATTATGAATGTCACCGCACAAGGCAATGTCGGTATTGGAACTTCGTCACCAAATAATAAGCTAGAAGTACCTGTATCAAGTATTTATGATGGTATTTGTACTTCTAATTCTGATCAAAAAATGGTTCTTTCTGTAGATGCAACAAATAATCCTATTGCATCAACTATCCAAACATTTACTAATGTTCAAAATGAAACACCCGATGCATTATCTAATTACGGTATATTAGCATTAAATCCACTTGGTGGACCAGTTGGAATTGGATTATCTAATCCATCATCATCATATGCTTTGGAAGTGAACGGTATAATCAATTGTACTACATTAAATGTATCTGGTGGTGCACCCAATTTTTCACCTTGGGGTACTTCTGGAGATAATATATATTACGTCAATAATGGTGGTTATGTAGGTATCGGTACTACGATTCCTCAACATGAGATAGATGTGAGTGGTATTTTACAGTTAAATAATACAGACTCACCAGGTACACAAAAATTTGCGATGTATGTATATAATGATGTGTTTTTCCTGAATCCAAGAGATTCAGCTGGAGATTATGATTCTATCGACGGTTTAACTATGGATTCAACTGGAAATGTTACTAATTCAGGACAAATCACCGCACTATCATTCAATGCCACTTCAGATTTCCGTCTTAAAGAGGATATTAAACCATTAGGTTTATGTTTGGATAAAGTATGTAGTTTACAAGGTGTCGAATTCGTAAGAAAAGGTCATGAAGATAAAAAGCAAATTGGTTTCATCGCGCAAGAAATAGAAAAAATCGTACCCGAAATTGTAACTACCGCAAACGACGAAAATGGATATAAATCAGTAGCATATGGTAATGTAACCGCATTATTAGTCGAAGCCATTAAAGAATTGCGACAAGAAGTCAAAGATTTACGTGATGAATTACAATCATACAAAAATAGCGATAATTAAATAATCACTTTTTAAATTTCATAAATACATTATATATTTATGAAAATCACCATTGAATTATAGTAGATTGTTGACAATTCAAATCACCAACCACTGTTACACCATCATTTATATATGAGTGAAGATTTATATTTACCGTTCCACTTGTCGAAAGATTTTTCAAAGATGTATTATTTGTCACATTGAGATTCGTAACATCCAGATTAGTTACATCTATATTTGAAAAACTTGATTGACCTGCGCTTGTTAAAGGGCCGATTATATGTACACTATTCATACATGCGTCACCGATCGAATAAAATGTGGCATTTTCCAAAATTGTCAAATTATTCGATACATCACCATCTCCGATTGTAATAGATGAATATGCCATATTTACACTAATATCTAATTGTTCTGTAATATTTATTGTATCAAAAACACCTCTTGTTGCTGTAACTGTATTAGCATCCAATGTATCTGTAGTAATGTTCAAAGAATTTTGTATATTATTAGATTCTAGATCTTTAACTTTTTGTGTTCCTTGTATATTTACCACTGTATTCTCATTACCTAACTCAATATAAGACGCACCTGTACCGACATAAATATTACTTACATCTGGCAATATATTTATTGTAGATTGATTTATTGATTTAAGTACACCTATTTCCAATGTGTTTATTGTTCCAGTATTTGCAGACAAATCCACGAAGTTACCATATGAAGCATCCAAATTACTTAAATATATAATACCATTTTTCTCGGTAATATTTGCCCCTGGAAATTGAAGTTCACCAATAGTATTATCCACGTAAACATTCACACTTCGATTAGATGAATTTCTAGCAATAATATTTTGATTGAATGAAGTATTACTATAAACATTCAAAGAATATGGATTTGTTCCAACTATATCCAATGTTGCTTGTGGTGTTTTTGTATTTATACCTATATTACCATTTGTACCGTAGAAATATTCACTTCTAGAAGCGTCTAAATAAACTTCTTCATAAAGTGTCGTTATTCCTTGAACAGTTAATGTATTATTTAAAACATAGTCATTACTATACAAAACATTGCTTACATCAGTAATAAAAGAATCCTCGGAAGCAAAATGTAACTGCGAAAAACTATTGTCTACATATACACTTATAGCTTGACTATCGTTATTTCTAGCAATAATATTTTGATTATAAGGAGCAGAAGTGAATACATTCAATGATAATGGATTATCTCCTCTAATATCAACTGTTGATTGTGCTGTCTTTGTGTTTACACCAATATTACCAAAATTTGTTGAAGGATCTAAATAACCATATAAATATTCACTTCTAGAAGCGTCTAAATATACTTCTTCTTCTAAAACACTGATATTTTTGGCATTCAATAAATCCAAAGCATATATATAATTTATAACACCTTCATATGAATAAACATCGTATTTTGAAATTGTGTGATCCGCTACCAAATTATTAATAGTTAGATCACTCATTGCTTCATAATTATTTACTCCACCATATTTTTTCCAAGACATATATACTAATGATTCATATTTTTGCGAGTCTTATTACCGTATATTTTCTTTTTTTGTAAAAATCGTCTAATTTTCTCTAATTCATCGCAAATACGATCAATAATTGTTCGATAAAATGGGCGGAATAAATGACGGGACTTTTGTAAATCCTTCTCGTTAAACCATTTTATTTCTATTTTTTCGAAAATCTTTGTATCTGATAATGTTTTATGATCCATTTTATTCCATATGTAATGATGAGTATTGTTGTAATATACAGGTAATTTGTCATCATAGTCTGTTAAAAAAATATGACTGTAATACTTATCATTATGATTTATTTTATAAGTACCTCCTGCGTCTTTTATTCGTTTTTTCAACTGTTTCTCATTTCCGAAGAATCCGGTCATTTCTTCGCAACCTTCGCGAATAGCTCCATTAAATGTGGTCTCATTTTCTCGTCCTCCTCCGAAATCCGAGTAACCTTGTATTCCATATTCTATTGATTTTTCTTTTCCAAATAAAAAGTGTAATTCACCATTGTGAATAGCTACTGGAAGAATACTTACACCGACCATTTATATATAACCAATTTATTTCTTTTTTCTTTGATTTTTTGATTTCTTACTTCTTGTTTTTCTATTTTTCTTCTTATTTGCTTTCTTCTTCTTGGTCTTACGTAATTTTCTACCACCACCTACACTCGCTTCTTCGTCATAATCCGAACCTTCATTATCACTATATACCGAACCTACACTTGATCTTACATCACCTTCTTCTGATTTTGGTGTTTGTCCAGTAAGTCCAAAAAGACCAGTGGGTAAATAATCTCCTATAATTCCCATAAATCCCCTTTGGGGAACAGATGGCACACCAGATTCCACACTTTTTTGTGCTTGATCAGTAGTAATAAAAGCATTAAATATACTTTTCATTGCTTCTGTATTATCGAAATATGACGCCATTTGATCTAACATATCATTTTTGGTATCCGTATCAGTAACTGTTTCATTGATAAATTTTAATAAAATTTTTGTAGGAACATTGAGGGGAGAGCTAGAATCTTTACTAAATTCTAACAAATATAAATTTCCATCAACCGATCTACTTTTTCCAGTTACATAGTCCTGCTTTTCATCATCGTCCAAAACTTTCATTATACTGTCCAAATTAGTAGAAAATTTTTGAACATCTCCTTGTTCTACACTTTCTACCAAATATTCATCAGGTAATTGAGTTGTTGAATCAACCTTAACTGGTGTCATAGATAAAACTTTCCATACCATTATGGTCATTTTTAATGTATTTATATTGTCTTGACTCAAACCCTGTGGAGTATTGTCTGATTGAACTGGTATTTTTTCTATTTCAGCTTTTACTCTATTTAAATGTTCAATCTTTTTTGTTTGTAATGATTTTGTTATTAATGTTTTATCTTTATAACTCGATAATTTATTTTTAATAGCTTGATTTAATTTTTCAAGTCTATCTTCAAAATTTTCATCATCTAAACCGTTAATAATCTCTGTATATGTTTTTTCTGCTTCTGGTGGTGTTGTTGCTTCTGGTGCCGATGCTGATTTTTTTAGGTCATCAATCATATCCTGTGTAAATCCCAAAATATCCCTCAATTTATCATCAGCAACTTTTGCCAATTCTGTTTTATAATCTTCGAGATCACCTTCATCAACATATGGAGGGTCTTGTAATTTAAGTGTACCATTTGATTCTATATATTGTAGTACATTTCCATTAAAAATTATTCTAAAAGAATCGCGACTATTAGTATCAAAATTTGGAAGTGTTTTTATCATGAATATCATGAATTCTTTGAATTTGTTTGTTTTATAATCTTCACTATGTACAAACTCTTTTTCTTTCAAATTAGCATATATTTGAATTGCTTTTGAACATTTATTTGTATCAAGTCTAAATGTATAGGAACATGCTGTCTTTATTGCTTTAGCCGCATAATCTAGATATGTTAATTTTGTTTTAGGTATTGGTGTATCATTTTTCATAGGTTCGTCAATTGTGAAATTTTCAATTTCAGTAAAATTATAATTCTTTATCAAATCTAAAAGAGGGTGTGTTTCTACTGTTGTTGCTGTTGCTGCTGGTGTTGTTGCTGCTGCTGGTGTTGTTGCTGCTGCTGGTGCTGAATTTTTTAGATCTTCAATCATATCTTTTGTGAATCCTAATGCTTTTAAATTTTTGCGCTTGATTTTTCCCAGTTCTTCTTTATAACCATCAACATATGGAGGGTTCATCAATGTCATTTCGCCATTTACGTTCGTGTGATAATTTAATACAACATTTACAAATAGAAGTTTGAAATCCCTGGAATTAATATCTGTAACTATATCTGACTTCTGAAGTGTTTTTATCATGAATTTCATGAATTCTTCCAAATTATATTCGTCACTATGAACAAACCCGTTTTCTTTCAAATAAGCATATATTTGAATTGCTTTTGAACATTTATTTGTATCAAGTCTAAAATTATAGTTACATGCTTTTGTCTTTATTGCTTCAGCCGCATAATCTAGATATGTTAAATTTGTTTCAGGTATTGGTGTATCATTTTCCATATTTTCTTCAATTGTGAATTTTTCAATGTCAGTAAAACTATAATTCTTTATCAAATCTAAAAGAGAAGGTTGGGATGTTGTTGCTGATTGTGCTGCTGCTGATGTTGTTGATGATGGTGGTGATGATGGCGTTGCTGATGTTGCTGGTGTTGTTGCTGATTGTGTTTCTACTTCTTCTGGTGATTTTTTTAGATCAGTAATCATATCAGGTGTAAATCCCAATAATGGCAATTTATTGTTTGTCATCAATCCAAATGTAAATTTAATGTTTGCCAATTTTGCCAATTCGGCTTTATATTCGCCAAGGTCATCTCCTTCAACATATGGATCGTCTTCTAATTTAAGACTTTGATCAACTTTTTTATAATT
>MDSV01028701.1_pt1 | contig 11620 bp, 9 predicted proteins | sample 810851 | NCBI WGS metagenome assembly MDSV01 (sample SAMN05326640, study PRJNA326480) | marine metagenome | isolation source: seawater | place: Atlantic Ocean: North East | collected 2012 | reverse complement strand
TAATTATATCTCTTAACTTTTTTTCTCTAATTTTTTTATCACCTAAAAAATATATTTTTGCAATTTTTGCTTTCTCTCCTTTGTCTATTTTAAAAATTAAATTTACTCTATTATTTTTTAACTTTTCAATTTCAACTTCAATATTAACAAAATAATACCCTAACATTCTATAAAACTCTTTTAGAACACCTAGGTCTTTTTTAACGTAACTATCAATAAAGGAGCCTTTTTCTTTAATTGAAAGTTGTTCTAGAATTTGATCTTTATATTTATCAGCTTTTTCTCCATCAAAAACAATGGAATCGACTATTGGATTTTCTTTTACAACAATTTTTAAAATATTGTTTTCTAAATTAATTGATATTTTAGAAAAAAAAGTTGTTTCATAAAGTTTTTTAATTAATAAATTTATATCTGATGATTCATAATTTTTTCCAACTGAAATGTCACCAAAAATAACTATGGTTTCTAAAGAAATTCTTTCATTACCATCTACTTCAATTTTATCTACAACTTCAGCATAAGAATTAAAACTTGAAAAAGTAAAAATTAGAATAAATGTAATAAATATTTTTTTTAAAAACTTCATAATGTTATCTTACACACATGTTCTTTGTTTTCAATCTAGCCCAATTATCCGTAATTATTATATCTTTTACTGATTTATTCGTTCTTTTAGCATATTTTTTGAAATCTTCATCTTTAAAAATGAGGTTTAATTTTTTAACAATGTCTAAAAACCCAATTTTTCCTTTTAAAAATAAGCTTACCAAAACTTCATTTGATGCATTAATAATTATAGGTGCAGATTGACCCATATTTAAAGATTTCATAATTAATTTAACTGAGGGAAATTTTTTTGCATTGACTTCTTGAAAATTCAAATTATTTAAAATTTTGGGATTAATTTTTTTTGTGCTTATCGAAAAACTTTTTTTTCCATATATGGTGCTTGATATCGGTATCTTCATATCTGTGTTATATAAAATCATTTTTATAATTCCATTTTTAAATCTAATTATAGAGTGCACATAAGATTGTGGATGTATCATAATTTTATATTTATTTTTATTAAAATTAAAAAGTTTACATGCCTCAATTACCTCAAAAACTTTATTCATCATATTTGCGGAATCAATAGAAATTTTTTTACCCATTTTCCATCTTGGGTGTTTAATTGCTTCTTTTGGCTTAACTTTAATTAATTTATTTATTGGAGTTTTTAAAAAAGGGCCTCCTGAAGCGGTAATAATTATTTCTTTAACTTCATCATCTTTAACATTTCTGGTTTGTTCCATAATTGAAAAATGCTCTGAATCAACTGGAAGAATTTTAGTTTTATATTTTTCAGCTAGTTTAGAAATAATATTCCAAGCGCATATAATAGTTTCTTTATTTGCTATTGCTAAAACCTTACTTACTTTTATTATATCAATTGTTGGTTGTAACCCTGCAATTCCTACGATAGCTGACATTGTGTAATCTAATTTACCTTTAATTATCTTATTTATAGGAATGTTCCCAGAATAAACTTTTGTATTATATTTTTTTAAAGATTGTTTAACTTTTTTATAAAACTTTTTATTTCTTATTATAACATTTTTAGCTTTAAAATACTTAGCTTGAGTAATAAGTTTTTTATAACTATTGTTAGCTGATAGTAAAACTACATCAAAATTTTTAACATCATTTTTTATTACTTCTAGCGTAGACGTTCCTATAGATCCTGTAGAACCTAAAATAGCAATTTTTTTTTTCATTATTAAATAATTTTTAATTGATAAATGACAAATGTAAAGATTACTACTAACATTAAGGAATCGATTCGATCAAAAATTCCACCGTGACCTGGTAATATACTTCCTGTATCTTTAATTTTTTCTATCCTTTTAAAAAAAGAAATTGTTAAATCTCCAACTTGGGCTATTAATGACAAAACAATTGCTAAAAACAAAAATTTAACTTCCAGTAAATTTGGAATTTGACTAAAACTATAAGAGTCAAATTTTATACTAAGCCAATTTATGTTACCTTCGGTGAATAAAAAAAATGCTATTATTAAATTTGAAATAAAAGAAAATAAAAAGGAGCCAAATACTCCTGATAAAGTTTTTTTAGGACTTATCTTTGTTAACTTTTTCCATTTAAAAACTTTTCCAAAAATATAACCACCGATATCCGAAAAAACAGTAAGAACAATTACCCATAAAAGTAATAAATAAGAATTTAAATTATAGCTCGATAAATAGTAAATTGAGTAAAGCGACAAAATTAATATTAAATTAATAAATAATATTATATAAATTTTTCTGAAACTTGAAAATAATTCGTAGTTAGCTAAACAAAAAATTGTAACTAAAAAAAAGAATAATAAATGTCCTCCTTGAATTATAAAAAAAAATGATAAAGGTAATATGATTATAGATGTTAAAATTCTTTTTTGTAAGTTGTTCATATTTTTCCAAAGTTTCTTTTTATATTATAAAACTTTTTAATAATTGTATTAAAATCTTTTTCCTTAAAATCTGGCCACATTTTATTTACAAAAAATATTTCAGTGTAAGCTAATTGCCACAAAAGAAAATTACTTAATCTTTTCGTCCCCCCTGTTCTAATGAGGATTTCAGGGTCTGGTAATCCACTTGTGTAAAGTTTTTTCTCAAAATTTTTAGTGTTAATTTCTTTATTGTTTTCGTTCATCAGTTCTTTAAAAGCGTTAATTATTTCTTCTTTTGAACCATAATTTAAAGCAAGATTGATTGTAATAGTTTTGTTGTAATAGGTTTTTTTTTCAATACTTTTTATAGTTTGTTTAATATCTACTGGTAGACCTTCTTTTTTTCCTATTATATTAATTTTTATGCCTTGATTTATAATTTTTTTTAATTTTTTTTTTAGAGATTTTCTAATTAAATCAAAAAGAAAATTAATTTCGTTCTCTGGTCTTTTCCAATTATCAGTAGAAAATGTATATAATGTTAAAAATGGAATTTTTAGCTTAGCTGACGCCTTAATAATAGCTTCTACTGTTTTTATTCCATGTAAATGACCGTAATTTCTTGATCTTCTTTTTTTTAAACCCCATCGCCCGTTCCCATCCATAATTATAGCAACGTGGTTTATCCTGTTCATACTGTCATTATTTCTTTTTCTTTTAGTTTTAATTTATTATCAACATCCAAAATTTTTTTATCTGTTATTTCTTGGATTTTTTTTTCTGAACTTTTACATTCATCTTCACCAATTTTTTTATCTTTTAATTCTTTTTTTAATAAATCATTAGCCTCTCTTCTTATATTTCTTATAGATATTTTTGCTTTTTCAGCTAAACTTCCCATAATTTTTTTTAATTCATTTCTTCTTTCTTCATTTAAACTTGGAATAGGTATTCTCATTAATTGACCATCTATTTGAGGATTAACTCCAAGATTAGATTTTTTAATTGCTGAGTCTATTAAGTTTACATTATTTAAATCCCATACTTGTACTGTAATAAGTCTGGGCTCTGGTGTTGATATAGTAGCTAATTGACTAATTGGCATTTTTTGACCGTAAACATCAACTTTTATAATGTCTAACATTGAAACATTAGCTCTTCCAGTTCTTAATGACCCAAGATCAACGTTAAAAACCTCAAAAGCTTTTTGCATCTTTAAATTGCAGCCATTTATTGTTTCTTGAGATGTCATCTAATCAAACACCTTCCCCAACTTTAAATCTTATAAATTTAATTATTTCTATTTTTTTATCTTCAGCTACTTCTTTAATAACTTCTTTGACTTTTTTCTTTGGTTCCATTACCCACTCTTGATTCAAAAGTGTATTATCATTAATAAACTTATTTAATTTACCAATAGCTATCTTATCAATAATTTCTTGTTTTTTTCCTGTATTTTTTAATTCTTCCGTAATGATTTCCTGTTCTTTGTTAAGCAAATCTTTGTTAAAATCACCTTTATCTAAAGCTAATGGTGCCATTGCAGCAACATGCATACATAAATTTCTACCGAATTCTAATAAATCATTTTTGTCTTTTGTGGAATTTAAACTTATTAAAACTCCAATTTTACCTAAGTTTTTTTTAATACTAGAATGAGTATAAGAAAAGTTAATTAAGTTATCTGATTTAATAAAATCGCTTCTTCTTAATGAAATTTTTTCACCTATTTTAGAAATTAAACTAACAAGATTATCTTTCACATTCTTATTATTTTCCATTTTAGAATCTAAAATTTTTTCCATTTTGCCTTCAGCTTGTAAAGCAACTTTAGATATTTTTTCTACAAATGTCACAAACTCTTCATTTTTTGCAACAAAGTCTGTTTCTGAATTTACTTCTACTATTGAATAATTATTTTCTTTTTCTGAAATACAAACCAAACCGTCAGCAGCTATTCTATCCATTCTTTTGCTAGCTTTCGCTATGCCTTTTTTTCTTAAATATTCAACAGATTTTTCGATGTCACCATTATTTTCATTTTCTGAAATACAAACCAAACCGTCAGCAGCTATTCTACCCATTCTTTTGCTAGCTTTTGCTATGCCTTTTTTTCTTAAATATTCAACAGATTTTTCGATGTCACCATTATTTTCATCTATAGCGTTTTTACAATCTTTAAAACCTACGCCAGTTATTTCCCTTAGTTTTTTAACTTTTTCTAATATACTGCCAGGTGACATAAAGGAACTATTATTTCTTTTTTTTTGAAGTTAACGACTTCATTTTAGAAAAAATTGATTTTGATATTTTTTTGACTGATTTTATTTTTTCATTTTTAGAAACATCTTTCTTTTTAGTTTCTTTTTTTAAAGTCGATTTATTGGTTTTTTCTTTAACTGGTTCATCGTCTTTTTTTAATTTTAAATTATCATGTTTTGAATGAGTTATATTCTTTTGCGCGTCTAAAATTGTTTGCTTAATTAGATCGCAATATAAATTTATAGCTCTTCTAGCGTCATCATTTCCAGGTATAGGAAAAGTTATGCCTGTAGGGTCTGAATTGGTGTCTAATATAGCAACTATTGGAATTTTTAATTTTAACGCATCCTTAATTGCAAGATCTTCAACATTTGTATCAATCACAAAAATCATATTGGGCAATTTATTCATTTCTGCAATTCCACCAAGTGATCTTTCTAACTTATCTCTTTCCCTGCTCATTTTTAAATTTTCTTTTTTAGTAAATCCAGTTGTTTCCTTTTTTAAATCTTCTGTAAGTTTCTTATACCTGTTTATTGAATTAGATATTGTTTTCCAATTAGTAAGCATTCCACCTAGCCATCTATGGTTGACAAAAAACTGTGATGTATCTTTAGCTAAATTAGCTATAGTTTCTGCTGCTTGTTTTTTTGTTGATACAAATAATATTTTTCCACCTGAAGAAATACAATTATGAATTTCAATTAAAGCTTTATTAGTTAGTTCTAAAGTTTGAACCAAATCAATTATATGAATTGAATTTTTTGAACCAAAGATAAATTTATTCATCTTTGGATTCCATCTAAAAGTTTTATGTCCTAAATGAACTCCTGCTTCTAATAACTGTTTTATCGTAACACTTGGTATCTGCATATTTTCCCGGTTAATCCACCACAATTCTTTCCAAAAAAGGACCGGAGGTTTCTCAACCAAAAATTGTGTGCGTATTTAAAGGGGATGTTCTACAATTTTAATATGATAACTTCAATATATATTTAAACTCTTATTTTCTTTATATATTGCTCCTTATTTAAGTATTTTAGAGTTTCGTAATCAAATTTTCTTCCTTCTTTTAGCTCAAATAAATAGTTTTTGTCTTTACTTGCTACTGAAATTTTTATTTTAGAATTCCCTTTTTTATTAATAAATTCATACAATTTATCTAAATCGTTTTCATTATATATTTCAATATGTACATCGTTATAATTGAGCTTGGTAATTTTTTCTAAACTTACTATTTTTCTTACATTAACTCTCTTAAATCGATTATCTTGATTTGCTTTATCTTTGATAACAGTTAATAAAAAAGACTTTCCTTCAATTAAATTTTCTCTGTTTAACTCCAAAATTTCAGAAAAAAGAAATAATTCAAACACTTTGCTCAAATCACTAAACTTAATTATGGCAAAAGCTGTGCCTTTAGATGTTTTTTTTTCTTTAACTGACATAATAGTACCAGCTATAAAAGATTCATTTGCATTATCTGTTTCAAAAATTTTAAAAGTTTTAACATTGTGTTGTTCAAGGATATCTTGATAATTTTTTAGAGGATGGCTAGATATGTAAAAACCTACTGCTTCAAATTCTTTAGTTAATATTTCATCACTTGACCAATTTAAAGATTTTTTATCATTAATTAAGTATGAAATTTTTTGATTATCATCAGAAAAAAGGCTGGATTGGTTTTGGACTTTATTATCAAATATTGTTTTAGAATTTTTAATTATATTAGGAATATTATCATAAAGAGTTTTTCTATTTTTAAAAATACTATCAAAAGCTCCGGCTTTCACTAATCCTTCGAGTTGAAGTTTATTTATATTTTTTGGATTTACTCTGTTAATAAAGTCGCTCATTGATTTAAACTTTCCATTTTTTTTTCTTTCTTCAATAATCTGTGATACTGCTTCAAATCCAACATTTTTAATTGCTCCAAGGGCATAATATAAAATATTATCATCTGGTATAAATTCAGCATAACAATTGTTTATACAAGGTCTTTGAACTTTTATTTCTAATCTTTTTAATTCTTCATGAAATTCACTTAGTTTATCTGTATTTGATAGTTCATTTGACATTGACGCAGCAATAAATTCATTAGGATAATAAGTTTTTAAAAAAGCTGTTTGATAAGCTATCATTGCGTAAGCAGCTGCGTGACTTTTATTAAATCCATATTCAGCAAACGGTTCAATTTTTTTAAATATAAAAATTGCTGTATCTTTAGTTATCCCATTTTTAACTGCCCCATTAACAAATCTTTCTTTTTGTTTTTCAAGCTCTGCTCTTTTTTTTTTACCCATAGCTCTTCTTAAAATATCAGCTTCTCCAGCTGAGAATCCTGATAATGTCTGAGCTATCTGCATAACTTGTTCTTGGTAAATAATAACTCCATAAGTTGGTTCCAAGATTTTTTTAAGTTTTGGGTGTAAATAGTCTGGTTGTTTTTCACCATGCTTACACTGATTGTAAATAGGTATGTTTTGCATGGGGCCAGGTCTGTATAAAGCTACTAAAGCTATTATATCTTCAAATTTATTTGGCTTCATGTTGACCAAAGCATCTTTCATTCCTGAACTCTCAAGCTGAAAAAGACCAACAGTATTACCTGAACTTAACAATTCAAAAATTTTTTTATCATCAAGCTTTATTTTATTTATATTTAAAGTAATATTTTTCTTTTTTAAAAGCTCTACAGTCTTATTTATAACTGTTAAAGTTTTTAAGCCTAGTAAGTCAAATTTAACTAATCCAGCATTTTCAGATGCATACATATCAAATTGTGTTGATGGCAAAAGTGATTTTGATGTTGGGTCCTTATATAAAGGAACAAACTCTGATAACTTTTCTTCAGGAATAACTACTCCTGCAGCATGAGTTGCCATGTTTCTATTTAATCCTTCTAATTTTTTTGAAATTTCGATGAGTTTTTTAACTCTAGGATCCTTTTCCTCTTCTTTTCTAATTCTAGGTTCTTGTGCAATTGCTTTTTCTAAAGAAAGTGGACGAGATGGGTCAAAAGGAATCATTTTACACAACATGTCTACATACCCGTAGGGCATACCTAATACTCGACCGATGTCTCTAAAAGCCATTCTAGCTTTTAATTTTCCAAAAGTAATAATATGAGCTACTCCTCTTCCATATTTTTCTTTTAAATATTCAAAAATTTTATCTCTTTTTTCCTCACAAAAATCTATGTCAAAATCCGGCATAGAAATCCTATCTGGATTTAAAAATCTTTCAAAAATTAAATCAAATTTAATAGGATCAATATCTGTAATAGAAAGAGACCAGGCTACTAATGAACCAGCACCAGATCCTCTTCCAGGACCAACTGGAATATTATTTTTTTTGGCCCATTTAATATAATCAGCAACTATTAAAAAATAGCTCGCATATTTCATTTTAGAAATAATATTAATTTCATGATTAAGTCTTTCTGTATATTTTTTAGTTATTTCATCTTTTTTACTTAGGGTTGAAGAAGGCAAGACATATAAATTTAATTTATCTTTCAAACCATCAAATGAGTCTTTTTGTAATAATTCATCTACACTTTTGGCTTTATTAGTCTTAATGCTAGGAAGTACTGGTAGAGAATTTACCGGCCTATAAGAAATTTTATAAGGGAAGTTAAAATTATTTTCTAACGCATCAGGAAGGTCTTTAAAAATTTTAATCATTTCATCAGAACTTTTTAAATAATGCGCATCTGTATATTTCCTTCTATCTTTAACATTGACGTATGTTTTCTCACCAACACATAAATATGCATCATGAGCCTCATACATACTTTTATCCAGATAAAAAACTTCATGGGTTGCAATAATAGGTAATGATAATTTTTCTGAGGTTTTAATTAAAAAATTTTCATACAGCTTTTCTCCCTCGTCATTATGTCTTTGGATCTCAAGATAAAAATCCTCATTAAAAGTTTTTTTAAAATCTTTTAATATTAAAAAGATTTCATCAGTAAGATTTTTAAAAAATAATTTTCCTATAAGTCCATCAAAAGCTCCTGACAAAACAATTACACCCTCATGATGATCTATTAAATCTTGAATTTTACAATGTGGTGTATCGTTATCTTCGATGCCTAAAAAAGATTTTGATGACAGTTTAATTAAGTTTTTATAACCTTCTAAATTTTTAGCAAATAAAGGAATTTTTCCAATATTGTTTTTGTATTTTATATTAATTTGAGTGCCAATAATTGGCTGAGTTTTATTTTTAGCAACAGTTTCAGAAAATTCAAGAGCACCACATAAGTTGTTAGAATCACACAAACCCACAGCCTTTAATTTATTTTCTTTGCAATGTTTTGCTAAATCTGAAGTTCTTAAAGCGCCTTCGCAAATAGAATATTGTGTATGTATTTTTAAATGATTAAATTCAATTTTTTTAACTTCGTTCATTATTTTTTAATACATTACCATCTAATATATTTAACTTATAGTCTGCTTTATTAGATAAATCTCTATTATGAGTTGCATAAAGAATTGCTCTTTTTTTTGATTTAAGTTTTAAAAATAACGAAAAAATTTCGTTTGCTGTTTCTCTATCTAAACTACCAGTTGCTTCATCTGCTAAAATTAAATCAGGTTCAGTAATTAAAGCTCTTCCTATTGCTACTCTTTGCTGTTCACCTCCAGATAATTCATTTGGAAAATGGTTTATTCTGTTAGATAAATTTACCATAGACATTATTTTAGTTGCTTCACTATGAGATTCCTTCCACGAGTGCCCATTATTAATCATTGGAATTGCTACATTTTCTAATGCAGTAAAATCACTTAAGAGATTATTGTGTTGGTAGATTATTGAAATACCTTTCTTCCTTACTATATCTTTTTCCTTATCACTTGATTTAGAAAAACTTTTTTTTTTAAAAAACACCTCGCCACTTGTAGGTTTATCTAATAAAGCAATTATATGTAGTAATGTTGATTTTCCAGATCCAGAGGGTCCCGTTAATGATATTAAATCTCCTTTATTAATTTTTAAATTTAAATTTTTTAGGACAGTAATTTTTTTATTTTTTCCATCAAAACTTTTTGATATTTCAGATAATTTTATAATTTCATTATTCATATTTTAAAGCCTTAATAGGGTCTAATTTAGCGGCTGACAACGAAGGAAAAATTGTGGCTACAAATGTAATTAGCAAAGAAAAAAAAGATATTATTAGTATGTATGATAAATTTATTTCAGAGGGCATTTGACTTAAAAAATAAATTTCTTCTGGGAATAGTCTAACATTAAATAATGTGGTGATTAATAACCTTATATCTTCTATAAAATAAGAAAATAATACACCAAATATAATTCCAGTAATTGTAGCAAGTGAACCTATAGTAAAACCTATTAAAAAAAAAATTTTACCAATAGAATTCTTGCTTACACCTATGGTTCTAAGTATTGCAATTTCTTTAGTTTTATTTTTAACTAAAATTGTTAAACCTGAAATTATGTTAAAAGCTGCAACAATTATGATTAATGTTAAAATTATAAACATAACGTTACGTTCAACCTTTAAAGCACCAAAAAAAGATTTATTTAAATCAGCCCATGAGTACACGTAGTGCACATTCATTATTTGTTGTATTTTTTCTTTAATAAATTGCACATTTTCAGGTTCTTTTAGAAATATTTCTAGATCGATATCAATTTCTGATATTTCAAAAAGTGATTTTGCATTATCAAAAGGCATAAAAATTACGTTTTGATCAAATTCAGCCAATCCAGTGCTAAATACAGACGTAATTACAAACTTATCTTGTATAGGCAAATTACCAAAAGGAGTTTGTAGATTTGAAGTTGACATTAAGGTTATTTCATCACCTACTATCAAATCTAATGATATTGCTAATTCTTTTCCGATGGAAACTGTATTTTCATTAAAATCATTTAAAGTTCCATCTATAATACCATTTTTGATTAAATTTAATTTACTGATGTCATTTTGATAATAAGATCGAACTAAAATACCAGTAGTATTTTCTTTATTTATTAAAATACCTTGACCACTAAATGTAAAAGCTTTTTTAGAAATTTCTTTTTCAAAAATATCAAGTTTTTTTATATCTTCATTTGTAATTTTTTCTTGATAAGGCTTAATTATTATATGTGGATTAAAACCAAGAATTTTATTAATTAGCTCAGCTCTAAACCCGTCCATAACAGACATTACTATAATCAAAATAGCCACACCTAGAGCTATTCCAGTAAAAGAAAATATAGAGATTATTTTTAGAAAACCTTCTTTCTTTTTGGGTCTTAAATATCTAAAAGCTATTACTCTTTCTATTTTTGAAATCAATTTAAAATTCTATTATTTAGTAATTTGTTTTTAATATCTTCTAAAGACAATAAATCAGTTTTTCCGTTTACTTCTTTAAATTCAAATTTGTCATCATTAGATTTAGATCCTAAAATTATTTGATAGGGAACTCCTATTAAATCAAACTTTTTAAACTTCGCCGATAAATGCTCTTCAGTATCGTCAAGTAAAACATCAACTTTATTTTTAAGTAAAAATTTATATATTTTTTCTGCTTTTTCTTGATTTGATTTATCGTTTTTTTGAAGACTTGGGATAATTGCAACATCAAAAGGAGAAACTGATTCGGGCCATCTCATATTATTATTAAATTTGGCTTCTATAATAGCTCCAACTAATCTAGAAACTCCAACACCGTATGATCCCATTTTAACGTCAACTTTTTTTCCATCTTTTAAGTCTACAGAACATTTTAAGGGTTTTGAATATTTATCTCCGAAATAAAATATATGCCCTACTTCAATTCCTTTTGTTACTAGCTGGTTTTCATTCTTTACTTTTTTTTCAAAATCTTCTTTTTTATATTTATCATCCGTTACAGCATAAAATTCATCATATTTTTTACGCAAATCTTGAAT
>MDSV01192092.1_pt1 | contig 11621 bp, 3 predicted proteins | sample 810851 | NCBI WGS metagenome assembly MDSV01 (sample SAMN05326640, study PRJNA326480) | marine metagenome | isolation source: seawater | place: Atlantic Ocean: North East | collected 2012 | reverse complement strand
GATGTTGCATTGTTAACAAACATTCTATCTGGAAGATCTGGTTGATTGTCAACAAGATGACGTGGGTTTGCAAATGCGCCCGGTGCCTGCACATAATCATAAGTGTGCCTGTAATTGCCAAGAATGGTGGAACCAGTCTTCATTTGAATATTGCGAATGTTGACTGGTCTTTTAGCCGTCATATCACGGTAGTAAACTGCTTTTTGGTGTGGTCTATATGGGTATGCTGCCTCACCGAAAAGACCCGTGGCAGGATCGGGATAGTCAGCACCAACTAATCCAATAGCACCTGACGGAATATCGTCACATGTACCTAATAAAATTTTCCATGCTTCTGGTCTGCTTGTTGAACTATCGCTACCCTTGTTTAAGGCAACATGTCTTGATTGGTGGCCACCAACGGCGTACTCTGTGAATGGACCCTGCATTGGTTTTTCCATATCGGGTCCATAAACGTCATTATGTAAGTTTGTAAGAATTAAATCGGCACCACTAAGATTTGTATTTACAACTGATTGGTAGCCATCTGATATAGAGCCTGTGTAAATATTGAATGGGAATGCCATTGAGGACTTCAGGTTATAGTAACCTACACCATTTTCGAAGTCTCTACCTCTGAGAACCTTAAGATAACGCTGCGTTTTTTCAGTTACAAGTTTTGGATCATTATCAGTTTGAACCTTAACTAAGTCTGACATAAACGCAAGTAAAACATTTAATGGTACGTATTTCTTTTCTTCTTTGTTGACAGGACCAGCAGGGCGCAGCGAAGAGTATACAAAGTGTATATTCTTTTTATCGGAAAAGTTTACACCACCTTTATATGTTTTAGTGGTGGCGATATTTTCTGAAAAGTTTTTAATGTATCTTCTTCTCTTAAAAGAATCATTTACATTATATGTTGCTCTGTTTCTAAAATCAAATTGTGTAGACACACTTTGACTTAAGAACGGATTAGAGGTAATAATTCTTCTGATTGTTTCTCTCTGTGAATCAATTGTAGAATTACCTGTTGCAATTTCAGATGCATTTCTGTTGGCTCTTAACTTCCAGAATAGGGCGTTTTTAGTTGTATCACGCGGCGATTGTGGGACCGGTGATGACCCAAGCTGATATGTATCTGTTAGAGCGTATGTTGTTACACTGCTTTCAAGATCTGGAGTATTGCTTTCTAATGTTGGAAATTTAGTTTCATATTTATGACGTTCAAGCACGTGGCTTTCAATTGTATTTAAAACATCTGGTATGAATTCAGATGAAGCAGGCACGAGTTGGCTTATGATTGTAGAAATAGAATCGTCAAACCATTTATAGTACTCAATATAATCTTCAACGTCTGTTGTTTTTGTAACTCTTCTATAAAAAGTTTCTCTTAATTTTTCTAATTCTTTGTATCTTGTTCGGTATCTATTGACCGGATCACCAATTACGTTATTGAAATCAACAGCGCTTCCAAAAAAGTTTAGCATTTCCTTAGAAACAGCTTCAAACATGCTTTTTTCAATTGTAAAAACATAGTTTGGTACAACCTCAAATACATTTAGCACCTGATCATCATCAGATAATATCTGAATCATATCAGAAGCAATTGCTGTCTCAGGTTCTGAAGGCACAAATGCATTTATTCTTTCGTTACTGACGGCTGTTGTCGAATTAGGGGTAAACCCAAAGCCATATCCGTCATGTTGTACACCAGCAATTGGTCCAAGCCAGCCATAATTTCCTTCGGCTGAATCCACCGCTGAACCAGAGCTATAATCTATTACTCTAAAGTTACCTGTACCATTAGCACTGGTAACATTATTAAAGTTCCAACTAAGCGCCAGAGCATCATAGTTTTTAATATCAGTCTGCGAATCTAAAGTATTATCAATGGGGTTTAAGTTTCTATAGGAATGCTTTACTGTATTGTTTTCATACCCACTGCTGTGTAAGTCGATTGAATCATTGTCAATAAACTTAGCCCAATATCTTGTGTCAAGTGCTAATACATCTGAGTTTTGTAAAACGTTACCCGTAATGTTTTGGCGACGAGCACCAACATATATTCTTTTTGGCGCAGAAACAAAGTCAGAGCCTGACTGATTTGTAATCGAGGAGCTTACCTCAAAGTAATTTTTTACAACGCCCAGTTCGGTGTTAACGCCTCTAAAAATAACGTCATAAGTATTGAATAAAGAACCAGCAACTCTTCCAGCATTTGGATAATCTTTTGGCTTAATTCTGACTGATATGTTCCATTTTGAATCGTCGTAAGCATCTAAAAACAGACTACTTGTAATGTCTGGTATTGGATATGGGTGTACAGACGAGATAAGCTTAAAGTATACATTCCGAGATCTCGGTTCGTCTCTTACAGCGAACACTTGAAAGTTAGCAGGATCATTGGCTAATAACGTAGTGTCAACTCCACTGAGTGAGTCAGATGAAGTTACGTTTACGGTATGTAAACCAAAGAGTGAAACTTCTTCAAATACTCTGTCAAACTTGTCTTTTGTTGAGAAGAAGTTGGGGAATATAAATGATGCCTCAGTAGTAAATCCATTATAAAGCTCAGGGCTTGGTGTAGATAATCTGGTGTCGCCTGATGAACCGGAAATATAACCGGATGAGTATCCCAGCGAGCTTGATCTTTGGTAAACAACAGCGCCTATATTTGCTTGAGTATTAAAATTGATTGCCTTTTTTTCAACTACTTGTTGTTGCAAATTATTTTTAATTTCAAAAGTGGCATTTGTGTTATAAGTTTTTAATCTCAGAAGTTCATCATCAATATTAAAACATCTAAAAACGTTTCTTATAGATTTAAGAGTACCCTTTGACTTGTATATGTTTGTGACGTTGTTATACAAGTTTTGATATATAAGATTCTTTATTTCTGCGAGCTTGTTTTCAAACAGACCGGTCTCTGTTCTGTCCGCCATTCTTTCTAAAATGTCGCCATCTACAAATAATTCTGGCACATATAAACCCATTGATGTTGGAAGATGCGAGGCAAAGGGAATAGGATCGAAAGATGCAGATGTATATGTAGCGTGCTTAAATTTAGGTAACTCAGCAGCTAAAAGATAAATCTTATCAAAATATGCACCAGCAATATGATTTATAATTTTTAAATTTAAGTTTTGATCTTCGTCATGAAGGTCCAGTACCCATGCAGGAGAATAATTTATAAATGATGCATTGTTGTTTCCATCATACCATGACCCAGTGGCCAACAAGTTTTCTCTAAGGCTTGTGTAGTGTGGGTTATTCACCCTTACAACAGGATCTCTGTATTCTTTTGCGGCAGCACCTGCTAATACAATAGCGGAACCAGTATTTCTAGAGTTTATGCCGTATCCGGTCCATGCACCGTTAGTGACACGCCCTGCATAGTCCAAAACAATGCTGTCAACGCTTGCTGTTTGAGTTATGCCCTCGTTAAATTTATAATAGACACCTAACTCGGTATTCGAAATATCTGTGTTTACACCGCCGCCTATGGTATCGAAGTAGTTAATTGCAATTTGTCTTGAATCTCGATCAACCTTCCAGAATCTAAAATCGTCGAGAGCACCGCTAAGTGTCGCTGCCCCAGCAGCGGCTGTGGAACCACTTGGAGAAGTTACAAGGGCACCGATACGAGCGAGCATTTCGCTTGTTGTAAACTCTCCAATTGGTGAACCTGTGTAAACATTAGTGTCATTAATTTTACCGTTTACATACAGTTTTGATACGAGGCTTGAACCAGAGTTGAAAAATCTAAATGCGTAGTGCCCCCACTCTTGCAAGGAAGTAGTGGTCAAGTCTTGACCAATTTCACTATGGAAGCAAGGTATTGACGGTGCAACGTTACCTGACTGGACTGTAATTCTAAATGGTGATGCTGACGCTGTTCTGTTTAATTCGATTGACAAACGACCATATGTGTTGCCTGTAGCGGGTTGATTATTCCAAATATCTAAAATAACTTCTTTATCTGTTCCAGAGTTAAAGGCACTTTTCTTAAGCCAGAACTCAACAGTTACACCAGTATCAAAATTAGACTTGAGATTTGAAGTTCGGGAGCCGCTTGCATAGTTTGATGGAAGACCTGCTGTTGTGTAAATTGATGTGTCGTATACATTAGCATTTTGATGCTTGCTAGAGTAATCATTTGATAAATTATCTTTAAGCAACGTTGATGTTACAGTACCAGGACCACCCTTAAAAGCAATATGCTCTTCATATCCAGCCGTTGGTCCACCATATCCATCTGCGCTCTTAGAAACAAATGAGGCACCACCAGCAGAAAAGTTTGCATAACCGTTAAACCGAGGATATAAATTATCAAAGATATATTTTTCTACATCAAATAGTTTGTTATAGAACTCGTTTCTTTCAGCTTTTGAACCATCGTATGGATAGTAGTCTACAATCCTATTAAGAGCACCGCTGTAATACATGTAAGCAGAACCAAACTTAACAAAGTTTTGGGGCTGTGAGTAGTCAACTTGAGGAACGTAAACATTTTTAGACTCAACTAATGCTTTTGCATTATGTTGTGATTCTACATCTTCAAATGTAGATTTCTCGTCTGCATAATCAGCATAGTTGCGAGAATCCTGCCTTTGTTTTTCAAAAAATTTCTTTATACTCATTTGATTATAGCTCTACTCTTCGATTCTAAATCTAAACTCTTGTGCTTGTTCTTCCCATGAATTCATTCTGTTATCATAAAATGCAAACTTAAACATGTACTCATAACCTGGCTCAAGCAGTGTCATGTCAAAGTCAAAATAGTTTCCTGATAAATCGTAAGATAATCCAGTGTGGAAACTGGAACCTGTTCCGTGCGGAATGACTTCTAAGTTGTCAAGCGTTCTGATAACTCGATAAGATGCACTGTGTATACTCACAGACTCAGGATCTGCAACCGCAACTGTATAAACAGTAGGATCCCAGTTTTTATTTCTTACGTAAAGATTAAGTCTGCTTGTTTGATCTGCCCTATAGGTGTTGGCAAGATTTGTAATATTCATAATATAGCGTGGTTGCTTAGAAGATACACTTGTTGCAAATGTCATTGGTGTGACACTACCAGTGCTAAACTCAACACCGCCGCTATGCCATACATCGTAAAGCGTTTTAATTGACGACGATGCTATTCCAATTGAGCAGGAATAAATACCAGTTGAGACATAGCCGCCAGTTATATTTGTTTTACCGTCATATAAAGTTAATTTAGAACCAGAAGGTCCAGAATTTGTCGCAGAACCAGAGTACAAGCTAACAAGAATTTTGCCTGTACCAACTGATGGTATGTTGACAAGCTGACCTCTAATAAAGTTGTAGATGTAAAGAGTGTTCAAGTTGTCATCTGCAGGGGCCAAAGAACTACTGAAGTAGAACTCTCCTCTGTCGTCTCTTACAGCATCATCCCATCTTGCTTCAATAACTGGCTTTTTGAAAAAGTACTGTGTGCCGCGAGCAAAAAATCTTTTAGTGTAGTAAGATGTTTGAGCACCGGTAGCGTTGTGAATAATGCTTCCAGTATTTTGCCCTGTGGAAGAAGAATAATATGCTTCAAAACTTGAGGAAAGAAAAACACCAACACCATAATTGTTAGTGTCTCCAGAGATCCATTGCTCAACTAATTTTGATATGTTTAATTCGACATCCTCTAGTCCGCTATCAAAAGTTTGTTCGTATATAATGCTCGCATCATTTTTTATATAATCCCCACCAACCGTAGTCCATGCCGCAGAATCTGATGCTGATATCCAGTTAGTGCCCGAGGCACCCTTAGTTAGGTCTGTATAGCCTTCCAGGTCTAATCCCACACCCTCTTGCCACGATTGTGAAACTGGGTACACAACAAGTTTGTAAGATATCGGTGTAGTCCGACTATGTGGCGCATTATACATTCTCAAAAAGAAATCAACATTTCCGCTAGTTGGAACAGTTCCAGCATCTCGGTCACTTGATATTTCAGATATAGGAAACTGAATTAGAATACGTGAAAGTTCTTGTGAGGCAGTTGAATTTGAGCTACTTGGCGCTTGCCTACCATAGATTGAGAAAGTTTCCAATACATCAGCACGACCAGCATTAGAGCCCGTACCTCTGATCCTCAAATTACGCTGATAAGCGTTTACAATTGTGGTGTCAGCCGATGCTGTATATCTTCTAATCATTATCTAGTTTTACCTTTAATATCGGAATCCGGGAACTTTATTTCAAAAATTGCATTTTTAGGACAGATTAAGTAACTTCCATCAGGTGAGAGATTTTTGTTAATTTGAAAATCAATAGATGAATAGTTGGCGCCTGTTTTAGTAATTATTTTAACTTTGATTACATCAAGCACATTAGTGTTCTTTTTTAATTCAGAATAAATATCACTTATGTATATCGCTTCTCCAATAAAGAATCCAGTTGAATATTTGTCTTTTAATGACTGAATAGCTTCTCGTAGGACATCAGACCTATCTGCACCAGCAACTGTTTTAATAATAAACTCAATCCCAATATTGAGAACAAAGGCATCTAAAATATCAACCGTATCATTCATCATTCTATACTGGTTTAGCCAAGTTTTTAAGTTATTTTTAATCACCATATTTGAAGTGATAAGTTTTCCAAATGAATCTTCTGATATAACGTAAAGATTAATATTTCTTTTTAAGGAATCAGGATCTTTTTGTGCAGATACTCTTTGGATTGAGCCGAACTTACCCGGCATCCTATATGCTAAATTTTCATAATCAGATTGTGTAACTGCTCTATTTTGAGTTGGAAAAGTATCATAGATTCTTCTTTTGATTTCTGATGTTGATGGATTCGTGACATCACCTGTAATTGGTGTTTCGTTTGATGTCTCAACAGAGTTAACAATTTCGTTTACTAAGGATGGGTTTAATATTGTTTTATCTTTAAAAGTTAAGCGTGCATTAGAAACAACGTTAAGAGAACCAACTGACACATTAGAACTTTGTGGGTTTGTTGTTCTATAAGTTATTGTTAATTCTGTGTTAGCTGGTACAATGCCAAAACTAGTATTTTTTGACAGTCTCGTAGGATCAAAAGATGTGTCAGTTACATAGCTTTTTCCAAAAACGTCCATGGCGACATTTTGAGGCTTAGCCACAACATTACTATCAGACTCTTCTCCAGAACCAAACTGTAACGCTGCTCCAAGCGCTGTTCTTTCAACAACATATTTTCTTGAAACAAGATAGGGCTTTATTATCGATGGAACATTATCATTTTTATAGTTTCTGTTTTTTAGCTCCTTGAACACCATGTCTTGCGAGAGATAATCAACTTCAAAATATTGATTTCCTTCTGAATCAAAAACAGATATAATTTCTGATAGGTTATTGATGGCCAGAGGAATTCTTTTAAATCTTTCATATGGACCAACTGTAACAGTTTTTTGTGCAAAATCACCTGACACTACGTTTCCGTATGCTTTAATACCATAATGTGTTGGCGCGCCTGTTGTAGCATTGACACGAAATACTACAACTTCATTCTTAGGATCAGCAAAATCAATATTTTCTGTTAGTACAAACCTTAACCCAGTATTCGATGACAAAGATGTGCCTCTTCCAAGGATAGGAATGTAAATAGGATCAGGTCCCATACCATTTGAACTAGCAGGTATTGAAATATACACAGCTACAGTACCATATGTTGAAGGTCGACCAGGATGCTTATATCCTAAAGCTCTACCATGTCTTAGAACATTTCCTAGCTGATACGCAGTGTCTAAAAACGATTCGTTGATATTATAATCTAAATGAAAAGATAGCTGATCCCCGACGTATGCCACAGAGTCGATAACCATTGCACCAAACGATGCTTCACTAAAATCTTGAAAAGTATCAGGATAATATCTTTCGGCTAATTCTAATAAATCATCTCTAATCCCAGAAAATTCTCTATTAGTGTAGTTTATCGGCAAACTTTTTTTGTGGTCTTTAGACATTAATTACCCTCCAATTAAATAGTAAATTCCAACAAATCAGATATACCAACATCTGGAATACTGAATGCAATTTGGAACGCTATGGAATTTGTGTCTGGATTCGAAGCATAAAAATTTATAGAATGAACTAATATAGCAGGCATATAGATAGCAACTTGTTGATTTATTCTCTCTCGAATTTGTTCTCCAATATTTTCAGAATAATTTGAAAATAAATATTGTTGAATCCCAACGCCAAACTCTGGATCCATAACTCTTTCACCTGGATTGGTTAGAATCAACATTTTAAAATTTTGCTTAATTGCGTCTTTAAGAGTTTTTGTCATTGTAAAACCGTCCATTGAATCAGTTGTCAATGGAAGTTTAACACCTATTGAAGCCATACTAAAAATCCTCTAAATAAATATGCTTTACTTACCTTTTTTTGCAAATTTTAGCTGCCACGACCCATACGACTTGGTTTTTTACATATATTCCCATTAGCATCAAGAACATTTCCTACAAGTCTTCTCTTAGTCCACCAAGGCATTGAGCCTGCTAGTGGCGGCAAAGCAAACGCAGCTTTAAGGTTTCTCAAAATGATTTTTCCTGGCATGAAGTCATCGCCAAGTCCTTCATTTATACCAAAGTCTCGTCTATTGTAATGTCTTTTAAATATTTTTTTAATTCTTGAGGTTGAGTTTTTAAGAAGCTGCTTATTCCAATCGTCCCAAGGATTGTCATTTACAAACCAACTCATTGGCCAACGGGCGGGATTTGCGCGTTCTGATGCATATTCCCAACCTTGTGTATAACTATATGCTGTCGCAACGCCATCCTCGTCTAAGAATACCTTTGTTCCTGGTTTTCTTGCCATTGTATTACTAACGTGAGCACTAGAATCAACTGTTTTCTGTCCAATAGCATCTAAGAACCCATAATCATTGTATATTGCCCACATTGATGTTATCTTATTAAGTGGGAAAATGTATTCGGTTAATAATCTGAACTTTTCATCTTCTCTAAGATTCTTTACAAGACAATATAATAATTTTGAATTACCTTCAAGTGTACCCATTTCTGATATTTTTACATCTAGAGCATCAACTTCAACGTTTGTGATTTCTCCACCGGTGGCAAGTGATAAACTAATTCCAAGCCTAACTCCTAATTCACCTTTAAGACCAACCACTCGTGTACCAGGAGATTCTGGTTGTGCAAATTCAGGAGAAATTTCTTTTGTTAAGCCTGTAGCAGGACTGTCATAAAGTTGTTCATCCCTTGGTTTAAAGTATACATATTCAAGTGTGCCTGGATAAATATCTGAAATATTAGCATTAGGATCGTTTGATTTGATTATCTCCATGGCTGCTGTTGGTGAGTAGCGTATACCATTGATGCTAATGTATTTTTGTAAAATAAAATCTTTACCGTTGGATTCAACATTGCCGTATTCGCTTATGTCTCCGAAGGGAACTGAAATTTTGTTTGCTAGTGGGAATATTTCAGAGTGGTTTGGGCTGCCACCGCTATATCTATCCTGCCTTACAATTGACATTTCAGATTCTATGCTAGTGTCGGGCACATGAACTTCACCTGTCATATACGTTAGATTATTGTCCATATCCATGTGTACATGGTAGAACCCAACATACGGCTCTCCTTCTTTGTTTACAAATTGATCTCCGTTTGTATAATGGTTATCGCCCTCAGTAGGTAAGTCAACAACTTCTTCTTTCATATCTTTTTTGATAGATAAATTAATAGCACCATCACATAGTTTAGTCATAAAGTAATAGCCCATGTCCGAGTAATCAGGTTCCATATCAACTTTGCTTGTATTTTCTATGAATATATTTCCTACTGCATTAAGTTCGATCATAACCATCTCTTTTAATACAAGTTTGGCATCATCTTCAGTGGCTCTAATGGCATTAAATTTCTCTTCTTCCCTATGTGTTTCTAAAGTGTCAAATGGCCAGCGCTGGGCGCGTCCGACAGATCTTGCTCTTTTGAGTTCTTTTTTGTATTGATACTTATAATCTTCTTGCATATCATTAAGACGACGTAACGCTGCTAGTACTGGTTCCGGTGGATCTTGTATTGTGCCATCGTCCACTAAGCGTCCATACGTTTGTACTGCTTGCTCAAGAAACGCATACCAAAACTCTTCATCTTTAAAAGAATTAAACCATTCCCAGAACGCTGGTTGTGCGTTTTTGAAACTATCTTCCATTACTTCAATGATATAAGATGCGTATAAAGAACTATAATTTCCTGGAAATTGTGGTCCAAATGTTAAGAATGTTGGCAGTGCCTTAAGCATATGTGTGGTTGCATAAATTCTGCAAGCAGACTGAATCACTCCCTGTATACCAGCTTTAGAATATCTTTCTAAAATTCTATTGTAAGGTTTCTCATTTGCACAATATTCAGATTCTAAAAGTCTCTGATCTTGTGGTAAAAATGTGTATGTATCTTCAACCTGTTTATCAATGTCATCAAAATCAACAAGATTTTGTTTTTTTGGTTTGCATGGGCTGATTTCTGGAAAGATAACTTCAACCATCCCAAGCCAGCCTTTGTTCTCCAATGGTTTAATAAATATTTTTGGTCTCGTGTATGTTCCGCCATACGTCCCAGGGTCTAAATAAAATACTCTATTTTTTCTACCACTTCCAGCATTTTCTTCAAGCTGCATTCGGCTGATTCCTAAAATCATATCGTTATTTTTAATTTTTCTGTCGCCGTCTGGTTCTCCATTATCATCATATTTTGGCACCACTGCCTTATTATATTTTGTACCAGCAGACGACTTTGTTTGTCCGGCGTCCACAACATACTCAAGATCTTCTTCTTGTAAATCGTCATATTGTGCTCCGTACAGCCAACCTGGCTTTGAGGGCGAAGGAATGCCATTACTTAATGTTGCATTCATTAATGGACCTGTGATTTCGTCTCTTATCGCAGAAAAAACATTTGACATGATTGAATTAAATAAGGAACTGTTAATACTATTTTGTCCTGTAAAATCAGATAAAAGTGCCACTTGAGGAAGTTGGGGACCACCTACGGTTTGTGTTTGGTGATATTTTGCATATTTGGAAAGTTCAAAATTATCCAATGTATCATCAACAGTATAAAACTCATACTCTAAAGTTTTAAATTCATCACCGTCATTTATTTTTTGTTCAATAAGCACACGTGCATTATCTCCCTTTCTGTAAGTGACTACTGTTTCTGTTTCTGATCTTAGCCGAGCCTCATACCTTCTTAATTCCTGTAGTGCATTTTGAAGCGCATTTGAAAGATCATCACCTAAGCCACCTAAACTAGTACCCCTTAATTCTGCCAGTTGGAAATTTAGTTGCTCTCTTTGACTATTAATAATCTCCTGTGCTTCTGGTGTGAGGGTAGTAACTGTTTTCTTGACAGTTTCTGGAAGAAAGAGCGATATGTCGTATCCCCACAACCATGACCCTCCATCATGTTCGCGATATCCATCTCTATTATCTTCATATTTTAAAACAATATCAGGGTTTCGTTTTCTTGCTTTTCGATTGATTATTAATGTATCAGTGCCATAATTTGGATTCAATTTAGTGTTCCACCCAAATTGTGGCAGTTCTAAAAGATTGACATTATCAAAAAACCATCCATCCCATCCTAATGATTTGAAAGATTTTGT